>OGPG01000349.1_pt1 | contig 46523 bp, 31 predicted proteins | sample 1552851 | NCBI WGS metagenome assembly OGPG01 (sample SAMEA2579909, study PRJEB22360) | human gut metagenome | biome: human gut; feature: human-associated habitat; material: faeces | place: Denmark | collected 2008/2010 | reverse complement strand
CCAATCCTTAGCCTTGAAGAATTCCTCCTGATGGATATTCCAACCACCGCTGACGGAGAAGAAATTACCATATTTAGCGTCCGTACCAAAGTTAGAGGCACCATCCCGACGGAATGAGAAAGACAACAAATAACGATTATCATACGCATAGTTGGCATTGAACAAATAAGATTGTACAGCCCATTCCTTTTGCTCTCCCTTTATCGTCTTAGGAGTAGTAGCGACATCGGCCACAGAGAAGCCCGGAGCGAAACTAGCCGCTGTCTGGTCTTTAATCTCCTGCGTGAAAGTATTCCACTCGTAAGCTAGGATCGCATTGATAGAGTGCTTGTCGAATACCTTGTTAAAACGAAGCAACTGGTTGCTATATACCCTATAAGAAGCGGTGGTCTTATCTTGCAATAATCCATTATCAGCCTCTCCCTTTTTAGAACGGGGATCCTGATAGCTCTTAAAAAGGATACTATTATATTTATAGTTATTTACGGATGCGAAAGTCAACCAATCGGTAAACTTGATATCAAAGTCAAAGTTACCCATAAACTCGTAGGAAGTCTTCTTCTCATAATTCCATTGTAGATCATACAAGTAGTTGGTAGCGTCGCTATTGATCCAAGTAGTAGGTCTGTATTGCTGGATCAGATCACCATTCTCGTCATAAGGAGAGTCCCAAGGAAAGTTAACGTACATGATAGCGCCTAGATCTTGCTGCTGGTCCATCACGTCGCTACGGGTAGCCCATACTTTAGGTTTGATAGTCAACCAATCCGTCGCTTGGTAATCCACATTGAAACGCAAGTTATAACGCTTGTAGTCATATCCTTTCACGGCACCATCCTCATTATAGTAACCAACGGATGTATACGTCTTGATCTTCTCTGAGCCACCGGAAACAGATACGTTATAGTCTTGAGCGAAGCCCAGATGCGTACCCTCTTTCCACCAGTCGAAGTTACGGTTGCGCAAATCCTCCGTAAAATAACTCGGAAGGGCGTCTTGATTAGCGAAAGATTTATAATAATCATATAATTCCTCGCCGTTCATCATATTCATGTTTCCACGGTGCAACTGGTTCACACCCATCTTTACGGAAGCGTTGATCGTAGCTTTTCCGATCTTACCTTTCTTCGTAGTCACCACGATAACACCGTTCGCTCCTTGAGAACCATAGATAGCGGTTGAAGCGGCATCCTTCAAGATAGACATGGATTCGATATCAGCCGGGTTCAAGCTACCCGCATCCGTACCGACGATTACGCCATCCACGATCCAAAGAGGGTCCGTGCTACCGTTTACCGTAGACTTACCACGGATCACCACCTTACCGGCAGCGCCCGGCTGACCACCACCCGAAGTAACCTGTACGCCCGGAGCCTTACCAGACAATAAGTTCTCGACCGTAGGGCTAGTGGCATCCAACAATTTCTCGTTGCTCACCACCTGCATGGCACCCGTCAAGCTTTCCTTTTTTTGCACGCCGTAACCAACAACAACCACCTCCTCAAGGTTCTGAGTGTCTTCCTTGATACGGATAGTCATCGGAGCGCTAGTCGCCTTAACCTCGTGGTTCACATAACCGATGTAAGAAACGACCAAAGTAGCTCCGGCCGGAGCTTCCAAACTAAACTTTCCATCGAAATCGGTACTGGTACCGTTCGTAGTGCCTTTCACAAGCACGTTCGCGCCGATTACCGGCTCACCCGTCACCGCGTCAACAATGGTACCTGAAATCGTAATCGTCTGCTGCGCCACCATTCTCTCCGTGTTTCTCAATTCATTTGGATTAGAAGATGACTTGTAAACAACAATCCTATTGTTGTTTACAACAAAATCAGCATGCTGATTTTTCAGCGCCGTCGTCAAAATCTCCTCGACCGAGCGGTTCGACATGTCGATTGAGATACGCTCATTCAGATTGATGTCATTGTTACGGATAAGGAACGTGTAATTGAATTTTTCCTCGATCAAATCGAAAAGTTCTTTTAATGTCGTACTTTCCATTTGAACAGACATCATTTGTGTCTGAAGTTCGGACGCTGAAACCGTACCGGGAATAAACGGCAGTCCCGCAAGCATACATGCGGCTACCATCATCTTACCGGTCTTCTTGAAATAGTTCATTTCCATTAAAGTTAGATTTAATAAATAATTTTCTCGTTTATACTATTTTCCACACTTACACCTTAGGATTAAGGTTTGTATTTTTGTTTTTACTTATCTTTTATAATAATCTCATCTCCCGAACGAGTTCACACATATTTATGATCCACGTCCACCTCACGAAGGATCTTATCCAACGAATAATCTTTCGTAAAGCTGCCGGAGAAGATTTCCTTTCTCAAAGGATCGCTCTCGACGCGGATACGCACGTTGAACTTACGTTCCAAATCCTTGGCGATACTCATGAAAGGTTGCTCGGAGAATTTCAGGCTACCGTCCATCCAAGAGAGAGCATCCTTGGCATCCACCTCACTGACTCTTACCTTATTGGTCTGCTTATTAAAGCTTAGTTTCCGGTTTGGAGTCAAGGTCACATCGCCCGCATGGGCAACCTCATCCCGCAAGCTCACGTTTACTTTTCCCGACACCAGAGTGACATCGGTCATTTCATCCATTCCGTAAGCCTTTACGTTAAATCTAGTTCCTAGAACCTTGATATCCAACTTCTTTGATTTTACGATAAAAGGCTTAAGGGAATCCCGGGTAATCTCGAAGTAAGCCTCACCATCCAATTGTACGCTACGTCCGTTCGTATTGAAATCACTGCCATATCTCAACGTGGAACCTGCGTTGACCCAAACCACGGATTGATCCGGCAAAACGACTTTCGTTTGGGCTCCCATAGGAGTTGTCGTCTCAAAATAAGCCAAGGCGGCAGATTTCGGCTGATTATGTCTCGTACCTATATAATAAGAGGCAGTTCCCACCGATACCACGATCAAGACCGAGGCGGCAACTTTTCCTAAAAACCGAAAATTTAGCCAATGATTCTTTTCAGAAGGAATAGCGGGATCGATAAGTGCCCCGAAATGTTTTTGGAAATCGGCTTTCATATCAGAGGCAAACAAAGGTACATGCGCCGTCGCCCAACAATCTGCCATCTCGGAAAGGCACTGTTTATGAGCGTCATCCGTTTCCAACCATTGTAGTAATTCATTTCGCCCCTCCTCGGATATATCTCCCATGAGGTAGCTATAAATTAAATCTTCTATGTGTTTATTCTCTATTTCCATGATATTAACAAAGGAGCCGGTTTTCAACCCGGTTTCTATTATATACACCTGTTTTAGAGATTCCGTTTAAGGAGATTCCAATTATTTTTCGAAAAAATTAAATATAAGTAAGAAAAGAGGGTAAAGATCGCCTAAAAGTTCACGCAACTTCGCCAAACCGATCTTGATCTGTACTCGTACCGTACTGGAACTGATATGATTTGTTATCGCTATTTCCTCATAGGTCTTGTTATGGTAAAGATATTGCACGAAGATATCCCGGCATTTAGCGGGCAAGGAATCCACGGCACGATAGATTTTCTCCTCGAATTCCTTATTCTCCAGATAAGCCAACGGATGGGGGTCCGCGTCGATTTGCAACTCTTGTATCGACAATAAGCTTTCTTGTACATCTGATAAAGGGACTTCTTGCTGACGTTTATCTCTTAAATAATTCAGGCAATAATTACGTACCGAGCGAATTAAATAAGCGTTTACCGGATGTATTAACGCCGAATGGTGATTCCATACATTCATAAAAACATCATTAACGATCTCACGTGCCGCCTCCGAATTATAGACATATTTAGTCGCTACGGCGCACAAGTACACGTAGAAGGTCGTATATAATTGTTCAAATGCTTTGGCATCGCCATTATTGATCCGAGATATTATGTCCTCCTTTACAATCAGCACAAACGTCAACCCTTAAGTTTCACTCACAATTGAATCACAAAAATAATGAAATATTCCAGAGATTACCTCATTTTAAAAGAAAGTATAGGGTAATAGCGCCAAACAGCTCGCTAAAGCGGACTGTTTGGATACTTAGGTGACGAACCGGATGCCATACGGGTGGCATAGCTGTGCCATCCTTGTGGCACGCCCTTGCTATCCTTGTGGCACTGCTATGCCACCGGCGTGGCACGACTGTGCCAATGCTATGGAAAGGACTGGCACTATACGTCATTGCAATACAATAACTTAGATTACTTAGAGGAATTGGCGGCACGCTTCTTGTTACGCCAGTAACTGCCGTCACGTTTGCTTCCGAACATATTACGGCGTTTCGACTCTTGCTTGATCGCTTCTTTCTTCTCGGCTACGGCGGCTTTCACCTCCTTGGTCTCATACATATGGCCACCGGCTATGGGGACTTCCTTGCCGATCAGTTTCTGGATATCTTTCAACAAAGGTACCTCCTCGGCGTCGCAGAAAGAGAACGCCACACCTTCACGGCCCGCACGACCCGTACGCCCGATCCGATGTACATAAGTCTCGGGTACGTTAGGAAGCTCATAGTTAATGACGTGTGTCAGATGATCCACGTCGATTCCACGGGCGGCGATATCCGTAGCGATCAGCACACGGGTCGTATGATCCTTGAAATTCGTCAAGGCACGCTGGCGGGCAGTCTGGCTCTTGTTGCCATGGATCGCCTCCGCCCCTATCTCCGCTTTCGACAAGACACGGGCCACCTTGTCCGCCCCGTGTTTCGTACGGGTAAAGATCAATACGGATTCCAGTTCCGGGTTCTCCAACAAGCTTTTCAGCAAGTTGATCTTCTCGGCCTTCTCGACGAAATAAACGGATTGGTCGATCGCGTCCACGGTCGATGAGGCCGGGGTTACTTCCACCTTTTGCGGCTCGCTCAAGATCGTACCTGCCAAGCGCTCGATCTCAGGGGGCATGGTAGCGGAGAAGAACAAGGACTGGCGTTTCTTGGGCAATAGCGGTAAAATACGCTTGATGTCATGGATAAAGCCCATGTCCAACATACGGTCCGCTTCGTCTAAGACGAAATACTCCAAGGTATCCAAGTGGATGAATCCTTGTCCAATCAAGTCCAGCAGACGTCCCGGCGTAGCGATTAATATATCGATGCCTCTTTCCAAGGCTTCCGTCTGGGGCTTTTGCCCTACTCCCCCGAATATCACCGTATGGCGTAATCCAGCGAAACGGCCGTAAGCGGCAAAGCTCTCTCCGATCTGGATGGCAAGCTCACGGGTAGGCGTAAGGATCAATGCCTTGATACCCCGTTTGTAACCTTTCTTCTTCTGGAGATATAACCGCTGGATAATCGGGATGGAGAACGCCGCCGTCTTACCGGTTCCTGTCTGGGCGCAACCCAATAAATCATAACCTTGCGAAACGATGGGAATCGCTTCTGATTGTATAGGTGTTGGAGTCGTATAACCTTCTTGCACGAGAGCCTTACGTATCGGCTCTATCAAATCTAAATCTTCAAATGTCATTCTAAAATAGGGTGAGCCATCACGGCTCGTTATGTAAATAATGCGGGCAAAGGTAGTAAAACTTTATGATATAAACTATCTTTGCGCTTTTTATGCCCGTAAAGCGATATGAAAGAATTATTACTACTACTGAAAAAGTTCTTCGGATATACCTCCTTCCGTCCCTTGCAGGCGGACATCATACAGCGTATCTTACAGAAAGAGGACTCGTTGGTGCTGATGCCCACGGGTGGAGGCAAGTCGATCTGTTTTCAGCTACCGGCTATCTATCTGCCGGGTACGGCTTTGGTGGTGTCCCCCTTGATCGCCTTGATGAAGGATCAAGTAGAGGGGTTGATCGCCAACGGCATCCCGGCGGCGGCGTTGAACAGTATGATGCCGGAAGAGGAGCAACAACAGGTGAAGCAACTTTGCGTGCAGGGCAAGATCAAATTATTGTATATCTCCCCGGAACGGATCAAGATGGAGGCGGACTGGTTCCTGCCCCGGCTGGACATCTCGCTCATCGCTATCGACGAGGCACATTGCGTATCGCATTGGGGACATGACTTCCGTCCGGAATACACGCAACTGGCGATATTGAAGGAACGTTTCCCGAAAGTCCCGGTCGTGGCCCTGACCGCTACCGCCGATAAAATCACCCGGAAGGATATCCTAGAGCAGTTACGGCTTCGTACGCCCCAAACGTTCATATCGTCATTCGACCGCCCGAATATCTCCCTCACGGTACGCCGGGGACTTAACAAGAAAGAGAAGATCGCCGCCATCGTCCATTTCATCCGGGGGCACCGGGAGCAGAGCGGTATCATCTATTGCATGCGCCGCAACGATACGACCGAGCTGGCCGATGAGTTGGCGATGTATAATATCAAGGCGATCGCCTACCACGCCGGCCTCCTGCCCGCCCAACGGGAACAGGCCCAAAACGATTTCATCAACGACCGGGTGGACGTGGTGTGCGCCACGGTAGCTTTCGGGATGGGTATCGACAAGAGCAATGTCCGCTGGGTCGTGCATTACAGCATGCCGGGGAGTATCGAGAACTACTACCAAGAGATCGGCCGTGCCGGAAGGGACGGGATGAAAAGCGATGCCCTCCTGTTCTATTCCTTGAGCGACTTGATCGTACTTCGCCGTTTCGCCGAGGAGAGTGGCCAAAGCGAGGTGAACTTGGAGAAGCTAAACCGGATGAGACGGTATTGCGAGTCCGATATGTGCCACCGCCGTGTCCTGCTCAGTTACTTCGGCGAGGAGGCGGACCATGATTGCGGCAACTGCGACGTGTGCAAGAACCCTCCGCAACGTTTCGACGGCAGTGTCTTGATACAAAAGGCGCTGAGCGCCGTTATCCGGACCGGCGAGCACGTGGGCATGCAGATGCTGATCGACATACTCCGTGCCTCCGCCCGCGCGGAGCTGCTGGAGAGAGGATACGATAAGCTAAAGACGTACGGAGCCGGACGGGATCTCTCTTATAAAGAATGGAAGGAGTACATTTACCAGATGATCCAACTCGGGTACATGGAGATCGACTACGCCGCCGAGCGTGTCTTGCGGATGACCCCGCTAGGCAGGCGTGTCCTGTACGGGGAGCAAAAGGCCCAGCTCGTCATCTATCGGGAACCGGATGAGCTGACACGCCCCGTCCGGAGAGGCGAGCGGAAATCCTCCTTCAAGGCCCAGCCGATCCGGCCGATCCGGTCCGCCTCTACGGACGAGACCTTGCTGGACTCCCTCCGCCAACTTCGCAAGCAAATCGCCGAGCGAGAGCATACGCCGGCTTATATCATCTTCTCCGACGATTCTTTGGAAGACATGGTGGAGAAGAAACCGGTCACCTTGGACCAGTTCAGCGACATCCGGGGCGTGGGGCAAATCAAGCTGGACCGGTATGGGAAGGTGTTCGTGGCCTTGATCCGGTTCGTGCTGAAGCTACCGAAATAAGAAGAACACATGTTAATGTTTTTAGCTCCTAAATGGAAATATAAAAAAATCACATATATTTGTCTACAGTTATTAAGCACAATGCCCCATATTCATGATAGACAAACATCTTTCTCTCCTCACCCACCTGCTCTGTCTGTGTTTTCTGGCAGGATGCGAGAATGAGTATTTCAAAACGGGGAGTATCCATATCCAATTGAAGAAACCTTCCGGATACGCAGATATCTCCTTGGCGAATATCCCGGTCACACTAATCAATCAAAGTATAGGCTGTGTCTACACCACGACCACCGACACAAATGGACTAGCACTATTTGAACTAACCGCTGGCATATGCGCAATCTCCGCAAATCAGGAAACCACGACTGGCAACAGGGATTATATATTGAGTGGTAGCCTCTCCAATATCCAGTTCGAGGCCAATGGAGAAGAACGATCCGTGGAAATACCTTTGGAAGTGTCCGAACGAGGCCGTCTGCTGATTAGCGAGATTTATTTCAGCGGTTGTCTCTGGCCTGACGGGAAAAATGTCTATAACAAAGATCAATACCTCACGTTGGTCAATAACTCCGATGACTTGATTTTCCTAGATGGCCTATGTATCGCACAAGCAGGACCCGTAAGCGTGACAAAGCCTTCCGGATGGATGCTCCATACCGATATGAAAGAAATACCTTTATTCATGATGTGCTGGGAGTTTCCGGGAACGGGAACCGAATATCCCATTCAACCGGGGGAGCGACAAACAATAGCGATTAACGCCATAAACCATACCAATAGCGAAGTGGGAGTTCCGGCCTCGCTCGATTTATCCAGCGTGGAATGGGCTTTTTGGGATCCTATCTTGACCGGAAGCCAAATCTCCGCCGGTGTAAAACCTCTAAACTTGGTATGGCGTGGCACCGGTTTCTCCTATCTGTTTTCCATGAACGGCCCGACGATCCTCTTGTTCCGTCCCAAAACGGACTTAAGAGAATGGATCGCCAATCCGGATCACATCCAAAAAGAACCAGAGAGTTTCAATACGCTAAAATACCTCCATATACCCGCTGATTGGGTGCTGGATATCGCAAATTTCGTCTCTTCAACCTCTACGGTAGCTTACACACGTATCCCATCTTCTATGGATGTGAGTCCGGGTATAGCCACGTCCGGCGGCTCCGGCCTGGCAATGCGTCGGAAATATGAGCAAGAGGGGAAACGCTTCCGCTGGAAAGATTCCAATAACACCGCCGAGGATTTCGAGAAAACTCCACCTTCCTTAAAACGGTAAGCCTCTATGAAGATCACTATCATTCTATATATGATATCACTATCTGTCTATGCCTCACGGTCATGGGCTCAACAAGAGAGCGCATGGGCTTTATCCGCCAATCCTGTCAGCATCAGCTATGTGCCTAAGGGCAGCGCTATGGAAGCTGGTTTAAGTTATTTGATCCATCAAGCTGCCTTACCTGCCAGCGACCAGCCGGATCAAACACAGACCTATAGGGCTTATGTATCCGGTAACCGAAAGCTGGGTCTGCTTTGGCTGGCGGGTGGTATCGATTGGTCGCAAAGCCTACTGGAAGGGAGAAAATGGAATTTATTATCGCAACCGGACTATCTGATTACGGCCGGCGATTCCTTGGGAGAGCCACAACGCATCGAGAAATACAGGATCTATGGACAAGCGGCTTACGTCTTATCCCCGAAAATCAAGGTCGGGATAGATGGAGACTATACAGCTACAAGCAACGAAGATCGCTCCTCTTACCATATCTACCATGGGATGGCACACTTAATCCGGATATCAGGAGGTATCGTTTACGAACAAGTACGCAGACGCTTTGGAGCCTCGATCCATTATACCCATCGAACAGAGGAATTAACGTATGATACGGATAGTAAAGATAAACTTTATACATTTCCTCTGGGTTATTGGCTTCCGATGCAAGAATTATCGGGAAGTTTCCTGTTTCGCAGCCAAGGAAAACGCCTAGGTGTTTCCTTGCAAACGGAAACCCTAAAAGAGCATTGGAGTCTTTTCCATGATCTCTTCTACGAGACCCAGCAATTAGCGGACAATCCAAATAACTCCGGCAACTTGAGAGGCTGGGAAGAACGGCTGCATCAAATCAGTTACCAAGGTCGTTTTACCCGAACGAATAAATCGCGGACGCATATCTGGTCGCCCACAGCCCGATTCAACCAAACTACGGCCAACCGCATATTACAACGGAATCCCACCACAAGCTCGTCTGCCATATGGACTACATTCGCCACCTATCGCCTAGCAAGGCAACGGATGTTATCTACCCAACTAAGTTACGAGGCGACAAAGAATGATACTTCGGGCGGAAAGGCATCCACATGGCAAATGACTGTCGGATGGAATCGTTTGGAAAATGATTTCTACATATATCCTTTTACGGTCAAACAATATACAGGGCTCTTCCACGGAGAGATTGCGTTTTTTCGACAAATCCGCCTACCTAAAGAAAACAAGCTAAGTATCCGCCCGTCCGTGTATATCGTATCGGGCTATGGTACCGAGATCAAATGGGAGAAGGAAACGCAGAAGGATGAGAATGGCTCAGCAGAAATCAAGCTAGAGCAGAACATGCAAAAAGTGAACGAGGATTTTATTGCTCGCACGGCAACCCGTCTGGGTATCGGTACGGAAATGGAATATCGGCATCCCATTCATTCCGCCTTATCAGCGGGATTTCGTTTAAAGGGTAGTCTCGAACAAACGACAAGTCCTCAATCGACCCTCGGAGGGGGTGGAAACTTCAGTATTGTCATCTGGCTATAAATAGGTCTAATACTATGCGTTACTCAACTTTGTACAAAATACCAATAAGGATCGTGACGATATTTCTCTTATTATCATCACTTCATCCGGGCAATTACCTTCACGGGCAAGAGCAACCGGATACTCTGTCCTTCTATTTACCCAACATTTTGGTAACAGCCATCGAGTCTAAGACTCCGGGTACGGTTTCCTTGCTTCCTGCATCAACATTGGAACACACGCAACCTATCACGATCGCTGATCTGACACAGTTATTACCAGGAGGTCTCACCAATAATTCTGGGGTGACAGACGCACAATATTTCTCAGTGCGGGAGGTTTCTTTAAAGAACGGGGTAAACCAATTTCATAAAAACGCAGCTATGGGTGCCCAAATATGGGTAGACGGCTCTCCTCTTCATTTCAACACCGGCATCAACGAGCCTTACGAAGGATATGATGCCCGTTTTCTATCTCTCAACCAAGTGAAAGAGGCGGAAATCATCCGGGGAATACCTTCTGCCCGGTACGGAAACTTAACAAATAGCGTATTATTACTCAAGACTCATCAAGGTAGAATGCCTCTCTCCACCAGCATACGTTACAATCCGAAACTGAAACAATATATGCTTGGAAAAGGCTTCTGTATCTCCCCACAAGGCCATACGCTCAACCTGTTAGCGGACTATACCAGCCAAGGCGATTTCCATACCGGCGGCATACGCTTGGCAAACCTTTACCATTGGTTGCCCGCAGGGAAAAAACTAGAATTAAGCCTTACTTACACCTCTCGCATAGGAAAGGAAAAGCAATTCGTCAACGAGCAGAATCATACACAAAGACAACGATTGGATCAGCGATTTTCCATACAAGGGGAATGGCAACCCGACCGACGTTGGCTCAAGAAACTGTCTCTGAGAATAGACGGTTCCCTTCAAAAAAGCAAACAAACAAAGAGTCAGGTCAACAATGCCTCTAGCCAGCTTTATACAGACCAGAAAGAGAGCGGCGAATGGGAAGCCCGTGTTTTATCCTCAAACTACATGTACACATTAGTCAATGAAAGCCGACCTTTTTATGTAGAAACCGAGATGCTGGCGTCTACCTCATTTCCGCTACGGCAGAGACGTGAAATCAGCTTAGCCGCCGGATTCTCATGGCGTGGTGAGGGCAACGAAGGGCGAGGCAGGGATTTCGATCGGCAAAGGCCTCCTTCTACATCTATCCGTCCCCGCTCATTCCGGGAAATCCCATCCTTGCATACGTTCGGTGGCTTCATTGAGGCCACATACCGGACTCCCAACCTCCATGTAAAAGCCGGATTAAGAAATCAAGGATTGAAAAGCCGGGATTATGCCTTAATCTATCAGACAGAACCTCGCCTGAATCTCTTATGGTCTCTCTGCTCCTCTCCCTCCGGCTATACATTGAGTTTAAAAGCCGGGGTCGGATGGATCAGTTTCATGCCGACATTGGAAAAACTCTACCCGGAAGCTATTTATAATGATAAGGTCTCTTTCTATTATAATGATAGCAATGAAAGTGGAAACACCCTTGGTATTCTCACGACACATGCCCCCGGAATGGAACGAAATATGAAATTAAAACCTACCGTAAATCGAAAGATAGAGGTTGGCCTTATAGGGAAGACTCCGGCCATCCGACTAGACATGACCGTTTTTTTCGAGAAACAAACGGATGGCTTTTCCTCCTCGGCGCAATATATTCCGTTCAGCTATCGGGAATATGATTATCTATCAACCGCCCAACTTCGTCCTGAATACAAAGATGGACAGGTATGGGTGAACGGTAAGGCTGTCCCTTATCAAGAGAAATATAGTTACACGCCGGTATCTGTACCAGTCAATACACTCCATAGGAAGAAACATGGGATTGAGATGGTAGCGGACCTCGGGACTTTCTCACCCTTGCGTACCTCCCTAATCGTAGACGGGATTTGGTTATATGTACGAGAAAAGAATACGGCCCTTAACGGGATCTGGCCGATCCAGTACACAGATAAAACAGAATACCCCTACGTAGGTTTTTACGACAGGCAAGGCGGACCGGGAAATGAAAGTCGTTCGGAGATCATCTCCACGAACTTCCGTTTCATCACCCGCATCCCCAAAATCGGACTGGTCACTACCCTTACGTGGCAAATGATATGGCTCTATAAATATCGTACGCTCTACAACGGTAGCACTGGCGAGAATGTATGGCCCCTATATTGGTGTGGAACAGACGGAATCATACATCCGTTCACCGAGGCACAGAAAGAGGATCCAGCCTTTGCGCCTTTACTCTCCACCACCGCACCGGAACGATTCCTACCAAACTCTTATAAACCATATGGTATGCTGAATATTCGGGTAAACAAAGCTTTCGGAGAGCACATCACGCTGGCATTCTTTGCCAACAACCTCGCCGATTTACGCCCCACTCGCTATTCAGCCAGCACGAGATCTTACCTTCAACAAAATACCCAGCCTTTTTTCGGTCTGGAATTACAAATAAAACTATGACATCATGAAAACAAGCATACTTTACATATTCCTACTGTCAGTCCTTTACGCCTGCGACTCCCACTCTCTTCTTCCACCCAAGCAGCAATTGGATCAGCAAATAGCGCAACTGAATGATTATTCTTTGTTGAGCGGTCCCTTGAACGACCAGCTATGCGAAGAGATAGAAACCCATGCCCAAGAAATAGGGAATGACTCGCTTTTGCTGGCAACCCGCCAAATCATATACACTCGCTATTGCAGATTACAGGACACGGCTCATGCGAGAATGCTACTCGACCGCATGAAACCTTACGCCATCCGCATAAAAGACAAGCACCTTCTCATGAATCACCTGCGTATGGCATTTCTTCACGCACAGACACGCCAACCCGCAGAATGCGAGCGATGGATAAACGAGGCACGAAAATATGCATATATAAATCCTCAAAACTGGTATATCACGGCGGCTAACGCTTGTCTTGAATGTGGATTATATCCCCAAGCACTCATCTATGCGGATTCAGCATTGGTGAACTTGAAATATAAAGTGATAAGCTCTCCTCACTTAGTAAAAGCTATAGCATTAAGCCGTACGGGAAAGACCGCCGAAGCGGAGGAATGGACCCAACGATGCATTACCGATATCCGCCACTTTCAGGCGAAACACCAAATACACACGATCAGCTATCTGCAATATCAACTCTTCATGGAATACGCCGTCTCTCTCCGGAAACATGGAAAAAACAAAGAGGCACTATCCGTATTGGAGGAATTAGACAAAGTCTCATTCAATAATGTCGCCACGCCTCTCTTGAGGAACAAAGACAATATCGAGGAATATAAGGTGCGTGTGGCACGTATGTTGTCCGAATGCTATTATACGACCGGAAATCAATCGGAAGCCATCCAACAGGCAAACCGGGCTGACTCCCTACAATCCCATTATGCCCAAGAGCAAATGAACATACGCAGAAAGATGATCAGCGAAAGCCTACAAAACGAACTATTATCCACCCGCTTAAAAAGTCAGAAGGTGGAGGCGGAACAGGCACGGCTCATCCAGTATATCCTAACCGGAATCATTATTTTACTCATGGCTATCCTAACCGGAGGATATCTTTGGTGGAGAAATCATCGCCGTCGCCTACGCCAGTTATTCGATTTATTGATAAGCCATCATGCAGCTTGGTTGCTAATACACGATCCACTTCCGCTAATCTCCCGGCCACAAATAAAGTTACCAGATCATTCAGAGGCAAACACCGAGGTCACAACAAAAGCTGATAATCTCCTATATCAACGAATCCTATCAGTTATGAAAGAGCAAAAGCCTTTCTTAAATCCTAATCTCGACCTTGTGACCCTCTCCCGTCTAGTGGGTACTAACCGAACACAACTATCCACCACCCTCAATAAGCAGACGGGAATGAACTTTAGTCGTTGGCTGGCTGAATACAGGGTACACCACCTCCTTTCGCTCGTCGCCCTACGTCCCGACAGCGACATCACCGCACTAGCCTCCGAATCAGGCTTCACCTCCCGAACCTCCTTCTTCCGGCAGTTCCGGCAAGTCACCGGACTTACGCCCAACCAATACAGAAACGTACGAAAAGAGACCGGCAAATAATCTGTTAAAGTACCGGCCTTACCTTTGACGCAAGGTCTTTACGGCCCTTGGTGTACCAGATCGTTCGGATCAAGTTTCAATACGTTCGCATCTTTTCCCTTCCTTTGGTATACCAAATGGGACTGTCTATATTTGACCTCGCAAGTCCCTCTTATGCGGGTTACTTAAGACAGTACCAATATGGAAGAAAAGCAAAAGCCATCCCTAATCGAACGCAGGCTATATGCCCGTATCTTACAAATCATGGAGGATAAGAAGCCTTATCTCGATCCACAGTTCAATTTGTGCCAGTTGGCCAACCTCGCTTGCACGAACCGTACCCGGCTATCCTCCACCTTGAACAATCAGACGGGTATGAACTTCAGTCGCTGGCTAGCCAACTATCGGGTAAAGCATCTTATACAGGAGTTCTCCAAATGTCTCACACAGGAACCTAAGGAGCTATACAAGAAAGCAGGTTTTACCTCCCGTACCTCTTTTTATCGCCAGTTTAAGGAGGTGACGGGTAATACCCCCATTGAGTACTTCGCCAACCTATATTACGACAACGTAAATCATTCAACTAAATAAGTAGCGATATGAGACATCTTACACTTCTACTCTTATCCGTTTTTACTGTCTATCAAGCCAAGGCGGATATATTGATCCCCTTAGACAAATATCCTACGGGGGAAAAACGTTTCAACTTACAGATCAACGGAAGTCACGATACCAGTACCCCTTGGCTCTCCACCACGTCATTTGGCGTGGATGAAGATGGGCAGATGGGAAACCCGGAGAATTGGACATCCGAACAAATCGACGAGGACAATCACTCGGTAAGTCACCGACTCATCATGAACAGTATTTCCCTGCGCCTCTCCTATCGTGTATGGGACAATCTCAGCCTGTGGGCAGGCATCGGTACCACCAACTTCACCCACGAGGAGACTTTCCGAGATGATGACGACCTAAGCAGTACCATCTTCAGCAAGAACATGGTACCCATCTACAGCGGAGGGCTAGGTTACGGCCATGCCTTCACCGACCGCTTTTTCATGTCTACCCAACCCGGCGTGCGCTATGCCAACAGCGATAACATGACCACCGAGGTGTATTACCAAGGCAAGACCATCCCCTTGCGAGACCTCAGCCTCAACCGCCGTTACCTAGAGTGGGCCGTGCCCGTGGTGGCCGGATACGCACTGGGGAATTTCGTGCCCTATGCCGGGATCCTCTACAAGGACTACACGATGAAAGACCGGTACGAGTTCACCAAGACATATGCCGGCGAGGACTATACCGTTCGTATCGACGAGACCTTCCACGCCCGTCACAAGCTGTACGCTTTGGCCGGGGTGAACTATTTCCTCGCTGACAACATCTCGCTCGGAGTAAACGGAAGCTTCGGCAAGAGGCAGTCCGTACAGTTACAATTCAATATCAGTTTCTAAACCTCTTAAACAGATATATACATGAGAACGACACTCAAAGCACAAGCGATACGGCTGATCGCCATATTTTTGCTTATCACCGCCTCTACCACCACCGTCAAGGCACAGATCAGCCAACATCCCGAACTGTATAAGGTGAAAGAATTCCACAATTACGAATCAGACGGAGGTGCCTATTACTGCTTCACCGACGCACAATACTACCAAGGGAAGCTCTACGGGGTCTACATAAATAATAACGGACCTTCAGCCGTATGCCTCACGGCTTTCGAGGTGAACGGCGAGACCCAGACAATGAAGCAATCTACCATTGGTGAAACCAATAAAAAAGAGATCCGTCTCAATGAGTTCGGCGTATACCAAGATGCCGAGATCATCGTATACCGCAATCGCTTCTACGTGCTCTGGAAGAATAATACCAATGGCCAGATATGGATCGGCGAGGTGGATATGAAAAAGGGAGAATACAAGAAAACTCGTATGCTCGATGACGGGAAAACTTACGCCAACTTCGCCGCCACCATCTACCGTGACAAGATCTGCGTCATCCTACACCGCCGCACCAACAAGAAACTGCAAGTCTACCAATACGGCGACCCCGAGCTGAACAGCGGCTGGGACTGGTGCGGCACCGTGCGCAACGCCGGACACGATAATATCGAGCTAAAAGGCTCAACAGGCATATCAATGGAATACGATCCCGACGACCACTGGGACGCCACCTCGTGGTACGGCTACGACGACACCGAGAAAAAGAACGTGGAGAAACTCATCATAGGCCGACTCAAGAGCGGTACCTTCGAGGCATTCAGCTACAGCGGCGAGTATGGCAAGGATAACATATGGCCCTCCAACTGGGAAGAATACGCGCATCACGACATAGGACGCTCGAAGACCTTCTCGCTCAAGCTCATCCAAGCCGATATAGAAGGCTACGCAGCCGACAATACCAGCGGCTACAAAGCTTCCTCAAATCCCCTGATCTTCAGCTACTGTACCTATGATGGCAAGGGAACGGGCGAACACTTCCTAAAGAAATTCTACCCCGGCAGCAACAGCTTCGCCACCGACGCACCTATCTACACCGACCTGCCCTACGGCTACACGGTCGTAGCCACCGCAGCAGATCCTACCACCGAGACAGCTCCCGGCGGAGGGCTCTACTACAAGCAATATATCTACCTGCTGCGAGGTAACCAGACTCCATACCATTGGTACAAGCACGCCTACATCGCCTCCATCCGCTCCAACGAGATCGTAGAGAGACGCAGTTCCTTCAACGACGAGAAGGCCCTGTTCGGCAACAGCGAGCTACGCAATCTCGTGCGCCTCGTCGGCATCATCGAAGGACCACCTCCAACGGTAGTGGATAATAACGAGTGGTTCGGCGACCTCGGCGTAGCCTCAAGCCTTGCCTTCACCATGGGATCGGGCACCAGCAACTCCGTGAGCCGACTCTATAAAAGCGACCTCAAATGCTCCTTCGGACCGCATACGGATAAACTCACGGCAGCATTCGGCGGCGGATACTCCTTCCAGAAACAACACGAGGAAGTAACAAGCCAGTCCGAGTCCATCACCGTTACCTTCGAAGCAAACGACACAGCAGACTACCGGGCCATCGCCCTCTACTCTGTACCCATTCTGACCCGTTGCGACCTAGAATACCTCTCCCCCACCCGGAGACAGAGTGTACGAATGCCCATATTCAGCTATACTTACATGACACGGCAGAGTATCAAACAAGTAGAAGTGCCTCTCGACCTAGAGCCTTTCCGCATAGACAATCCAAGCAAACTTGGAGACTGGGAGGCCCGTGAGATCCTCACCATGACCGCCAGCGAGCCAAATGTCAGCAAGTCCGTCAACTTCAGCCTCAACTCCGAACGGATCGACATGACGCTGGAAACCAGCGGCACAATCTCCGACAGTCAGACCAAAGGTGCCATCAGCCTTATGGATTTGAAATTCCCCTTCTTCCAACTAGAGAACCAAAGTTCTTGGGAATGGACAGACCAGACCACGGCGACAACCTCGCAGGGTATCAGCGCATCCTATTCGAAGATACGACGCACGGACAAGCACGTCAGGCCGGAAGAGACAGCCGAGTCCTTCTCATCCACCCTCTATCTGCTCACTGCCGAGAAGTCGAACACGCTCCGTGACCAGTACTACCCCAAGCTACTCGAACGGAAGATTAGCTTCGGCACCGACACCTTTCCCTTCATGGTAAACAACGACAAACCCTTCGTATTGGCGTGGGACATCAACAACATCACCTATGTACGAGGTGACGTGAGCATCACCGGAAATGAGGTGGTAACGACCGACGAGCCCCTATCTATCCGCTTCCTCGACGGCATGCTTACGGTAGACTGCCTGCCGGGGGCCACCGTCAACGTCTACAGCATGAACGGCACGTTGGCTGGTCACCAGCAAGCGGTATCCGGAAAAGCAATCTTCAGCCTGCCCGGACACCTGTACACCGTGGAGGTCGTGACCGAACGTTACCGGAAAGTACAGAAAGTAGTGAGATAATACAGTTAGAAGCCATGAAGACAAACCTCCTCCAGAGAAAACGCCTCCTAACGGAAGAATCGAATCGCTGTTATCTGTGCGATGCCCCTGTCTGCACAAAGGCATGCAAGCCCGGACTAGATCCGGGCCGCTTGCTGCGGGCCTACAAGATGGACAACCTAGCGGGAGCTATCATCCGGGCCTACCAAATGGAAGCCTGCCGGGATTGTGACGGGCATCCTTGCGAGAAGGCCTGCCTCCGCGGACGAACCGGCCGGGCGATATCCATCACCCAAATCGTACGGCAATTGCAAGATATGCCAAACCCGGCGGATAGTCATCCCCTCACTTCGTCCCCGGACTTGGCGATCGACTTTTGTGGTGTCCGCTGCGCCAATCCCTTTATACTAGCCTCCTCGCCCGTAGCCCATAATTACGAGATGTGCGTCCGGGCCCTCGAAGCCGGTTGGGCCGGTATCTGCTTCAAGACGATATCGTTCTATCCGATCCATGAGGTATCCCCCCGCTTCGACCAAATGGAGGTGGATGGTGTGCCTTTCATCGGATTCAAGAACATGGAACAATTGTCGGAAGCCTCTGTCGAAGAGAATTTCGATACTCTCTATCGCCTCAAGCAACGCTATCCTGACAAATTAATCATCTCCTCCATTATGGGACGGACAGACGATGAGTGGACACGGCTTGCCCAATATTCCACGCAGGCTGGGGCCGATATCATTGAGTGCAACTTCTCTTGCCCACAAATGACGCAAGAAGGGATGGGCAGCGACGTAGGACAAAGCCCGGAACTGGTACGCCGGTTCACCGCCGCCACACGCCGGGGTACCCATCTGCCGATACTAGCGAAGATGACACCGAATATCGGGCAGATGACACCCGTGGCGCTCGCCGCCCACGAAGGAGGAGCCAGCGGGATAGGCGGTATAGAGACTTGGCGGGATGCCCTCGATTTCCTGCTACTAGGCTGCACGAACCTACAGATATGTACCGCCGTGATGCAATACGGCTTCCGGATCATCGACGATCTATGCGAAGGGTTACGACTGTTCATGCAAGAGAACGGATATAAAACCCTATCCGACCTCATAGGTATCGCTTTACCGAACATCGTACCCCCCGAGAAACTGGAACGTACGCAGATACACCGCCCGACAGTAGATAACAGCCTATGCCTCGGCTGCGGACGCTGTTTCGTTTCCTGTAACGACGGTGGACATCAAGCTATCCGTTTCACCTCTATGCGCAAACCGGTGATAGACGAGCAAAAATGTGTCGGCTGCCATCTTTGCGCATTAGTATGCCCAACCTTCGCCATACATTGACAGGATGAGGATCGAGACGGGACACCTTATTCTACTATCCATACTTCTTCTGTGCCCGCTAGTCCATTCAGACCTGCGGGCACAAGAGAAGACACCCGTCACACGAGCCGACTCCATCATGCGGCAGGTAATCCATCAAGCCCCCATCTACGAGCACGTCCTCGAGAGCTATGAAGCGGAGACCTACGTGAAAGGCCGTACGCACGTTCCCCGGAAGAACAAGCTGCTACAATACGCCTATCTGGTCTTCCCGATAGAGCGTCATCCCCGCGATGCCTTCTTCGAGATGAGTGGCCTCACCCGCTACGACGCTCCCAACCATTATCGCAACAAGATTGTAGCCATCAACAGCAGCCATCTCGCCGCCGGAAGGCATTACAAGGAGATAGCCTCGTTCGTCAACTTGAACGTCTACTCCCCCACGATCTACAATAAGGGAATGATCATGCCACTCTCGCCCGATGCTTTCAAATATTACACGTTTCGGCAGGAAGGCACGGACACGATCTCCGGCATCCCTGTGTATAACATCCGTTTCACCCCTCGCCAATGGAGCCAGAAACTACTATCCGGAAACCTGTACGTAACCGACGAACTCTGGACCATCGACCGTATCGAGATACAAGGGCACTCCTCTTTCTCCGAGTTCAACCTAAGCATACGTTTCAACCGTGACGAGAAGCATTTCATCCTCCCGGAAGAGGCTGACCTGCAAGTCTGCTACCATGCCCTAGGCAACCGGATAGAGAGCGACATCCACGCCGCTTTCCGCTATAAATCGATCTCTTGGGTAGAGGAAGACCATGAGAGCAGGAAATTATACTCGCTCGATCAAACCCAATACTATACGATCACCTCCGACACACTCTCCTTTACCCAAGACAGCGCTTATTGGAACAGCCGGAGGGACAAGCCGCTCACTACCGACGAGAAAGCCTTGTACACCACCGGAACGAACGTGGTGAGGACGGAAGCGGACAGCAGCGTTCTCACCCGCTACCTCCAACTCGGCGAGCGGCTCACCAGCACGGTCAACAGGGATTACAAGAGTACTCGTGTGAAGTATTCCGGCCTTCTCAACCCGTTCCAGCTATCTTTCGGAAGCAACGGGATCACCTATAAGCAAGAAGCACGTATCAGTAAGACATTCGAGCATGACCGTCAGCTACGCTTCCACCCCGAGATCGGTTTCCTATTCAAGGAGAAAGAGCTACGCCTACGGCTAACAACCGACTGGGAGTATCACCCCGAGCGTCAAGGCATCCTCAACCTCACGATAGCCAATGACAACCAAAGCTATTCCTCCGAAGTGATCCACCAGATCAACGAGATCCTAAAAGATACCCCAATCCGTTTCGAAGATCTCAACTTGAAGTATTTCCAGCACTACTATGCCAAGCTGATGAACCAGATAGAACTGATGAACGGCTTCCGGCTCTCGGCCGGACTCGCATACCACTATCGTACGCCCGTGAAAAAGAATAAGGATACCGGATTGGATCTAAAGGATCATAATGAGTTCACCCCGGTTATCGGCCTTACCTACACGCCCCGGCAATATTACTGGATGGACGGTTACCGGAAAGAGTACCTACATTCCCATTACCCGACCTTCCGGATCGAGCTGGCACGAAGCATACCGGACCTGCTCGGCTGTACGGGAAATTATTGGCGGATGGAGGCCGGCATGAACCAGACCGTACGGCTGGGCTTATCCGAACGACTGAGTTACAATCTAAGCGGTGGACTCTTTTTTAACCAGCATAACATGTACTTCGCCGATTTCAGCTATTTCGCCAAACGTTATTTCCCCGAGCCTTGGGGCGATCGGTTTGGCGGGATCTTTCATAATCTGGGTGGGGATTGGTGCAATGCCTCCGACAAATATATTCAAGGGCACCTCATGTACGAGAGCCCATTCATTCTATTGCGATTCCTCAAGCCCAATCCCAAGGCGCATAAATACCTCGTGTCCGAACGTTTCTACCTCAGCCAGCTATGGACTCCCGTATTGCCGAATTACAGCGAGCTCGGGTATGGTATCGGTAGCGACCTTTTTCATATAGCGCTTTTCCTAGGCTTCGAGGAGTTCAAGTATCAAAGCGTCGGGTTGAAGTTCGCACTTGAGTTATTCAGATAATTATAAACAAGTATAGATATGAACAAGAGAAACACTATTAAACAACTTCTTCACCGCGGATGCCTACTTATGGGTATCAGCGCAATAACAAGTTCGGCCTTCGCATGGGATTTTGCCGAGCATCGTAAGATCGGCGACCATGCCATGAGCCTTCTCCCGCGTTATCTGGTGGAAAACGGGATCTTCCCCAACGAGGCCGTCGCCGATAGCGCCTTGCTGCAGATCCTCAACATGTCGCATATGCCCGGCTCGAACGCCTACGCCATGAATGAGCTGACACAGTTGCCGAATATCGTGACCTACGGTACGCTTTGCGGATTGGCCGGCGACCATGTGGAAAATCCCATGCTCTTGGAGACAGGCCTGCAGACCCATTTCTCCAAGACGAACCGTACGCTGGCTTTGGAGACACAAGCCATGAACGAGTTCCTCACCGGAGCCAACAGCAAGGAGCTGCTCGACATCAATCTGGCTTACGGTATCCTAGCGATCAAGGATCTCTCCCACTTCTACGCCTATGGCAAGGGATTGAACGAGCATCTGAAGATGATCGACCCCGAGCTGATCCGCCGCCTTCAACGCCCCTCGGAAGTAAACAAGGTCTTCAATAAATTGAATCAGTTGCCCTCCATGAGCAAGTATTTCTGCATCCACATCTTCGCCATCTATCTAGCACAAGAGGCAGGCAAAGAGATGTGTAAAGGAGATACGCAAATGGCGAGCAACCTTATGTTCTACGCCACGATGTACGAGGCTTTTGCCGAGCATTTCCTACAAGACTCCTTCGCCTCCGGACACCAAATGGTACGTAGGGGCTTCTCCGCCTCCGCCGTATCCAACAATAAGAGCCTGCACGATTTCTACAATACCATCCCCGTACAGACTGCCAACCTAAAGGGTGAGACTTGGAGCGCTTACGGCGATAAACGTTTGAACCAAAACAGGATGGAGTACAACGAGGCCGATGATTACCGGCATATCCGAGTAACGGAGAAACATCCTTATTCCTTGGAGAAAGGCGATAGCTACGAGCGGGAGACGAAGGTATTCTACCAAGTCGTGACCGCCACCTGCGAGTCTATCGTAGAAGTCTGGAAAGCTTACCAGAATGCTTTGGAAGGATCAGGCGAGAATATCTTGAACGAGATCCCTTCCGAACGAGACGACCTGCCCCAGTTCGTCTACGATCGTTTCCCGGTAATCAAGGATTTCCCGATCCCCTTCGGGACGGATCTGGATGACGTCCCCTTGGAAGCTTCCGTCGCCGACCGCAAGGATGAGCTACAGCTGATCGTACAAGAGCCTTTTACCCGCAACTTTATCCGGTCGAGGGTAGCCAACTCCTTCATGTTCCTGATCGGTACGCCGATCCATAGCAACCGGGACGGTGTCATGACGTATGGCGGTCGCTTGAACGTCAGCATGATCAATTGGCATAAGTTCGGGAAAGGGAAAGGCATGATCATGGAACCGGGCGACATCGCTCATTGGGTATCCCCTACGATCTCCGGTTATTATATGCACGCCCCTTCCTCCTCCTACACGATCAAGAACTGGAACGTGAAGGCGGGCGCCAATTATAACATGGATATATTCGTTTCCCCGAAACGTTTCCTCGGCCTGTATAGTTATTTCGAGATGGGTATAGACCGCCGTAATGACGAGACCCGTTTCTTGGTAGCCCCCTCGGTCGGTATCCAGCTAGGTTCCCTGATCGGTGTCCATAATTTCAATATGCCGGGATGGTTACGCATCCCGTTGGGAATTATCCTCCCCTTGAAATTCGCCGTCACTTGCAATAAGGTGGCCGGCCGTCCCGTAGAATGGATCAGCAATATGGAGGTGGATATATTGTTCTAGGAAACACCTTGATTCATGCCTATATAGGTAAGAGGCCACACGGATATCGGCGTAACCCCTTACCTATATAGGCACAGGGCCACGCCGATACTCGCGTAGGGTCATACGTATATACGCGTGATCTCATCGATTTCACCGAACCCGATCAAGGCGTTAAACAGACGGATCCGGGTATACTTAGGCAGATCCTCTACCGGGATATCCTCGGCCTGTACCAAGCCTTTATCCAATAAGTAAGCACGCATCGTACCACATAACAAAGGGCGTGCGGGAGTGATCCAAGAGGCACCATTCCAAAGGGCGACATTGCAAATGGAAGTATCGGTCAGCAAACCGTCACGGATTATCAAGATATCGTCATGTCCCGCTCGTTGGGCGAATAAATCATTTAGGCATTGACGATCCGTACTCTTATAGGAATAATCGATCTCATCGCATGTAACCAATCGCAAGGAATGAACCGGACGCATACGGTAAGGAACGTATTCTACCTTTAAGACCTCGCGGGTATATTCCACCCGGCATTTGGTACGTTCTTGATGAGGCCCCGGATGAATATAACCCGCGAGATCAATTTCTTCTCTCGCTCCGAATAGCTCCCTGCGGGTACGGTTCATCCGGGCATTATGGTACGGAAGGTTATGTATCCGTCCCTTCTCGATACGGATCGTCTCCACAAACGGACTCCCAGATAAGGTCTCAATAGATGGGCACATATACTTTTTGTTTCATCTCGTTATACTCCGATCTCACCTCACTTTTAGAGGTGATTCCCCCACCGCTCTTGAAAATAAACGAACGGGGAGAGACTTGTTCCATAAAACGGATCATCACGGCGCTGTCTAAATCTTGGCCGTCAAAATACCCCATCACCCCCGTATAGAAGCCCCGCTCATAGGTTTCCGCCTCGGCGATGATCTCCAAGGTCTTTTTCTTGGGAGCGCCCGTGATGGAGCCGGCAGGCAAGAGGCTGAACAAAATCTCCCCGACATGGCCGTTCCATCCCTCCGGCAACCGGCCTCTTATCTCAGAGCTGACCTGCAACAAACTTCCGTTATGCGTACGCAATTCATCGATATAACGATACCGGGGAACACAAACCTCGGAGGCTACGATACTCAAGTCATTCCGGATCAAATCCACGATCGTGGCATGCTCCGCCGCTTCCTTGGGATCATCGAGGATACGTCTCCGGGCATCGGGCAGCGTAGCGTCGATCGTACCTTTCATGGGATACGAATAGATGAGACCATCCCGCGTCCGCACGAATATCTCCGGCGAGAATACCACGAAACGATCCCGCATCCAAAGCTTATACATCGCCTTGGAATGGTAAAAGATATCTTTCAAGGAGAGGTTCGTATATACCGGAGTAGCGCATGTCAAGTTTACCAAATAAGAATTACCCGCATGGATATGCCGGGAAACGGTCTCGAATGAATGGGCATACTCCTCGAAAGAAACATACGAGGGTTGCCATTCAACAGGTTCTCCGGATATAAGATGAGAGGAATCCCGCAAGTTACATTCATGATTTGTATTCGTAAAGCCGTTCAAATCGTACAATAACTCGGAGGGAGCGATCTCTTCCGGCCTCTCCACGTAGATCCGCTCTCGTTTATAATCAATGATAAAAAGGAAAGGCCGTCCCGCTTTCCCCATTTCGTTCATGCGGAAGACGGCCTCTTCTTGCGTGTATTCGGTCATTATACTAAAAATCGTTCTGTCAAACCACCAAACGCATCGATACGGCGATCCCGGAAGAAAGGCCACCAACGACGCACGTTCTCACCGCGAGTCTTGTCGATCTCTATCACACGTACCTCCTCCTCGTCATTCGGGAATACGGTTAATAGCTCACCTTGGGGACCGGCAGCGAAACTGTTTCCCCAAAACCGGATACCGCCCGTTTGTCCCGAAGGGTCCGGCTCATGCCCGGTACGATTTACGGAAATGACCGGGAGTCCGTTCGCCACGGCATGTCCCCGCTGTATGGTCACCCACGCACCCAGCTGACGGTCCTTCTCTTCCTGCGTATCGCTACTTTCCCAGCCGATAGCAGTCGGATAGATCAACATCTCGGCACCACGCATAGCCATCAAACGGGCTGCTTCCGGATACCATTGATCCCAGCAAACCAACACACCAAGACGCCCCACAGAGGTATCGATAGGCTCAAAGCCTAAATCACCGGGGGTAAAATAGAACTTCTCGTAATAAGCGGGGTCATCCGGGATATGCATCTTGCGGTATTTTCCGGCGATCGTACCGTCTTTTTCCAAGACGACGGCCGTGTTATGGTACAGGCCCGGGGCACGCTTCTCGAAAAGGGAAAGCACCAAGACGATACCCAATTCTTTCGCCAAGGCACCGAAGGTTTCCGTCGATGGGCCGGGGATCGTCTCCGCCAAGTCAAACATGCTCGTATCTTCCGTCTGGCAGAAATACAGGCCGTTATGCAGTTCTTGCAAGACGACCAATTCCGCTCCCTCCCGGGCAGCTTTACGGATATTTACCTTTAGCTTCTCTATATTCGCCGCTCTATCAGCGGTATTCTTTTGTTGTATTAATCCTACTTTCATATTTAATTGGTTGTAGTTGTTATTCGATAAAGCTTTCCGGATATTGCATCGTCACGCAATGCAGGGAACCGTGTTGCTTGATAAGCGGAAGGCAATTGATACCCACGATCTCACGGTCCGGGAACGCCTCCCGCAAAGCCGCTTTAGCGATCTCATCCTTCGGTGAGTCATAGAACGGAACCAATACGGCCCCATTCATGATCAAGAAATTAGCGTAGGTAGCGGGCAAGCGCTCCCCTTCCCATTCCACCTTATCGGCCATCGGAAGTGGAATCAGACGATAAGGCTCACCATTCGCCCTAGTAAACTCCTTGATCTCCTCCTCCATCGCCTTCAGTTCCTCATAATGCTCGTCTTCCTCATCCTCGCAGCGGACATAAGCGATCGTATCCTCGCTACAAAAACGGGCGAGCGTATCCACGTGGCTATCCGTATCGTCCCCGGCTAAATAACCGCTGGTAATCCAAAGGATACGATCCAAGCCAAATACGTCTTTCAAATAACGTTCTAATTCCTCTTGTCGCAAATACTCATTACGGTTTACGGATGCCAGACACTCAACGGTAGTCATCAACGTACCTTTCCCATCCGATTCGATACTACCGCCTTCCAGCACGAAAGGTTGCATATTAGCGGGCACCACCTCGTCGGAGAAGGTCTTCATATGACAAAGATTACGGGTAATCAAATTATCATGATTGGCGGCGAACTTCATTCCCCAGCCATTGAACACGAAATCATAAAGCATGGGCGTTCCCTCATCGAAGACGGAAATTCCCCCGTGATCCCGTGCCCACGTATCGTTCGTATCCATCTCACGAAAAATGACACGGTCGTAATCAACCTCACCCAATTGTTCACGTACGGCGGTCTCGTCCGGACAGACAATCAATAACTTCTCTCGCTTGATCACTTCCTTGGCGATAGCCACGAAGCAAGGAATCACCTCGTCCAATATCGGGGCCCAATCCGTATTCTCATGCGGCCACGTAAGCTGCACGGCACTTTGCGGATACCATTCCGCAGGTAATATCACGTTATGTTCCATATTTGAATTGTTTAAATTGTTTCACAAGCACGATCGCTGTCACGATCGCCGCCACCGTGTCGGCGATAGGCATACTGATCCAGACACCGAGAGTTCCGAATAACGGGGGGAGGATGATTAAACAGGGTATCAAGAAGAGCATCTGCCGGGTCAAGGAGAGAAAGATCGCTTTCTTAGACATGCCGATGGAAAGGAAGAAGTTAGTCGCCACCATCTGGAAGCCCACGATCGGGAATACGGCGAAGACGATGTGCAGGCCATAAGAGGCGGCACTGATCAACTCTCCGTCACTCGTAAACATACGGACGATCCACGACGGCACCAACTGGCAAAGCAAGAACCCCAGCGTAGCCACTCCTACCGCCCAGCGCATCGTCAGGCGAGTCACGTCCGTCACCCGGGAATAGAGTCGGGCACCATAATTATAACCGGCTATCGGTTGCATACCCTGATTAAATCCCATGATAATCATCACGAAAAGAAAAGCGATACGGTTCACGATACCATAAGCGCCAATCGCCATATCTCCCCCATGCTCTTTCAATCCCCGGTTGATAAGGATCACGATCAAGCAGGAACAAAGGTTCATCAAGAACGGAGATAAACCGATCGACAAGATACCTTTCACGATCTCCGAGCGCAGCCTATAAATACCTTTCTTAAAATGAAGGAGTTGCTTCGGTCTCGAGAAATGGATCAACTGTCCGGTAAGCGAGATTACCTGCGAGATCACCGTCGCCCAAGCCGACCCCTTTATACCCCATCCAAACCCAAAGATAAACAACGGATTCAAGGCGCAATTGATAACGACCGACGCCAACGTAGCATACATCGCCATCTTCGGGAAGCCCGAGGAGCGCAAGACCGCATTTAATCCCAGATACATATGCGTTACCACATTGCCATACAGAATAATCCGCATATAATCACGGGCATATGAGATCGTGTTCTCACTAGCACCGAAAAAGTACAGCACGGGATCAAGCAAGAACAAGAAAGCGATCGTGAAAGCGACGCCCAAAACCACATTCAAGATCAACACATTCCCCAACACCTTATTCGCCCCCTCATAATCTTTCTGCCCCAACTTCACGGCAACCAACGTAGAGGCGCCGACTCCCACCAACGAACCGAAGGCGGCCGCCAAGTTCATCAACGGAAAGGTCAAGGCTAGGCCGGAAATCGCTAACGCCCCCACTCCATGGCCAATAAAAATGCTATCGGCCATATTATATAAAGAAGAAGCTGTCATAGCGATAATCGCAGGAATCGCATATTGCGTAAGTAATTTACCGATAGGCTCGGTCCCTAATACCAATGGAGAATTTTGTTTTGTCATGCCGCAAAGATACGGATATTTCGATTTATTTTCCTACTTTTGTAAGGTATAACCTTATGAATCTAATCAAATGGAAACAGAGAAACAGTTGATATCCCATTTATACCAAAACAAAGAAAATGGAAAATGGATAATACAAACCAACGATGAACATCAAAGGGGTGTTGCAGAAATGGCAACCTCCTTTTCTGGACTGTTCGGACTTCCATCTTGGGGGCATACGCTTGGAATGCTTCACGACAAAGGAAAAGAGCGTGATGCATTTCAGCAATATATCCGTACGACAAGCGGTCTGCCTGTGACTGACGAAAAATCGTATGGAGAGCATCATCATGCGTTTGTAGGTGGAATATTGGTAACGAACCTTATGGGGAAGAGTGTATTCAATCTTCTTGCCAACCAGATAATCTCTCATCATACAGGCCTACATGATTATGTAGATGCGGAGAGCGTCATAGAGAAAAGGCAACTTCCCGAAGAGATAAACAAAGGGGACATAGCTCTGAATATACCCCAGTTGAGAAAAGAACTTCTTGAATCTCCTTTTTCTAAACTTAAGGTGGACATGAAGCATTTTCATCACCTTTCCCGCATGCTTTTTTCCTGTCTTGTGGATGCCGACAGACTCAATACAGAGCAATTTATGGATGTAGAATCGTGGGAAAAACGGGGATGCTCGTCTACACTCACTGACTTATTGCCAAAATTGGAGGCGCATTTACGTGAACTGCAATTGTATGCACCCGATACAGAAGTGAACCACATTCGCAAGAAAGTACAGGAACGATGCCGTAAAGCTTCTTCTGAAGAGAAAGGATTCTATAGCCTTACGGTACCAACGGGAGGCGGCAAGACTCTTTCATCGTTGTTGTGGGCCATGAAGCATGCTGTAAATCACGGTATGAATCGTATTATCATTGCCATCCCATACACTAGTATTATTGTGCAGACGGCAGGCCTCTTGAAAGAAATCTTCGGCGAAGAGCACGTACTGGAGCATCATAGTAACTTTAATCCTGATGAGATAAAGAATGAAGAGGTACGTGAGAAGGCAAAGCTGGCCACGGAAAACTGGGATTATCCGATTATCGTTACGACCAATGTTCAGCTGTTTGAGTCAATGTTTAGCAACAAACCGTCCGATTGCCGTAAATTGCACAATATCGTGAATTCAGTTCTTATTTTGGATGAAGCGCAGACATTGCCGACTGATTTCTTACAACCGATAGTGGATGCACTTAAAGCATATCAGAAAATATTCGGAGTGTCGGTACTGTTTACCACTGCCAGTCAGCCGGTACTTAGCGGACTGATAGAAGGAACTAATCCTAAGGCCAATTTTGAGGGAATAGACCGTATTATTGAAATCATACCGAATGAGTTTGCTTTGCATGACAAGCTTCGTCGTGTGAAGTTAGTAATAGACAACACAGGAAAGACATACGATGAGATTGCCGCCGAAGTTGCTATATATAATAAGGTATTATGTATCGTAAATACCCGAAAGGATGCCAAGGAACTGTATGACCGTTTACCTAATGAAGGAATAAAGCTCCATCTATCGAGAATGATGTGTCCCGCCCATATCAGTGAAACCATACGGAAGGTCAAGGCATTGCTGAAAGATAAATCACATCCGATTGTCAGAGTGATAGCTACCCAGCTTGTAGAGGCAGGGGTGGATATAGATTTCCCTGTTGTATTTCGACAGGAATCAGGTCTTGACTCTATTTTACAGGCAGCGGGGCGTTGTAACCGTGAAGGAAGAAATACTGTTGGTACCACATTTGTGTTCAGTCTCGCCGCAGAGAAACGTATTCCATTTGGGGCAATGAAGGCTGCAAACAATGCACGATTGAATTTGCCTGCAAATAGTGATTGGTTTGACCCTTCTACGATGACAGAGTATTTTTATCAGTTGTATTGCAGGAAAAACACGTTTGACGATAAGGATATGAAACATTATCTTTATAACCCTAATGAGTTATGTTTTGAAACGGCATCAAAGAAGTTCAGATTGATTGATGATGATTGTATGAATATCATTGTAAATTGGGGGAACAGCATGGAGCTTGTGGAAAAACTGAAAGAATCTGGCTGTACCTATCCCTTGATGAAGCAACTGGCTAAATTTACAGTAGGCGTTCATAGTTCCGATTTTGACAAGTTGGTCAGCTATGGTGCTATTGAAGAAGTATTAGAGGGTATCTATGTGTTGACAGACAGGGTACAGTATGACAAAAATACGGGTCTTAGCCTTGATAACCACTGGATGGAAGAGCTATTAATGATATAAAAAAAATGAATAATATGGACTATACAGATAAAGAATATTGCTTGGAAGTATGGGGTGACTGGGCTTGTTTCAGTCGCCCTGAATTGAAAGTAGAGCGTGTGAGCTATGATGTTATTACACCTTCTGCGGCACGTGCCATTTTTGAAGCAATACTTTTCAAACGCTATGCCATGCGTTGGCAAGTGACGAAAATAGAAGTTCTTAATCCTATCAAGTGGACTACCATCAGGAGAAATGAGGTAGGAGCATTGGCGGGTAAGTCCTCAATCTTTATTGAAGATAAACGACAACAGAAGAATTCTTTGCTTTTGCAAGGTGTGCGCTATCGTATTCACGCAAAGCTGGTTTTTATTCCGGTAAAAGATCGACCAAAGGAGGCTTTTATCAAACATCAGCCAAGTGATGATGAGAATCCGATGAAATATTATCAGATGTTTGAACGCAGAGCATCGCAAGGACAATGTTTCACCCAGCCGTATCTTGGTTGCCGTGAGTTTGCCGCAAATTGGAAGTATATTGATAATACGGAACAACTTGCCCCTCCTTTGGCTGAAGATAGGGATTTGGGTATCATGCTTTATGATATGGATTTTGAAGGGAATGTACAGAAACCTAATGCCATGTTTTATCGTGTAAGAATGGAGCAAGGTGTGATTGTCGTACCAGATAAAGATAGCGAGGAGGTGCTGAGATGATACTAAAAGCATTGTATGATTATTACCATCGGAGTGGTAATTTACCCATTATGGGAATGGAGTTAAAGGAAATAGGTTTTATCATCGTTATTGATAAGTGTGGTAATTTCTTACGTTTTGAAGACAGGCGTATAGACAAAAAGTCTGCGCAACAGTTTCTTGTTAAGAAGAGTGTAGGTCGTTCAAGTGCCCCTGTTGCAAACTATTTGTACGACAATAGCCAATATGTATTTGGTTATTCCGACAAAGGGGACATGGAAAGCATGCGCAAGTATTTTGATACATTCAAAGCGAAGGTTGAAGAAATATACGACATGTTTTCAGATAATGAAACCATGCAGGCTGTTTATGCGTTTTATCAACAAGAGCCTTCAGATATAGTTGAAGCCATGCAGAATGATTCTCTTTGGGATGATATAAACAAGAATCTCAATAAAAAATATTCCACTTTCTCTTTTCTTATAGAAGGAGATACGGAAATAGTGGCTTCTAAGCGCAAACTAATAAACTTAGAATCGGGTGGTAATGATGTTGGTGGAGGTCTTTGTTTAGTAATAGGCAAACATTCAAAAACCGTAGAGGTTACAACCGCTACAATGATTCCGGGAAGTCAGGCTACAGCTAAACTTGTCGCTTTTCAAGTCAATTCCGGATATGATTCGTATGGTAAGTCAAAGGGGCATAATGCTCCTATATCTGAAGAGGCTGAATTTGCTTATACTACAGCATTGAATCATTTATTGCGTTCTGATTCGCATAATAAATTTATGGTAGGTTCACGCACATACCTGTTTTGGGCTTCTTCTGATAGTGAGGCTGCAAAGAAATCTGAAGATAGTTTGTTTGCTTTGTTGGGGCGTACAGAAGAAAACGATGATCCTAACATGCTCATAAAATTGGTGCGACGTACATTCATGTCTATCTATAACGGAGTATTGTTCGCAAACAAAGATGACAAATTCTTTATATTAGGTTTGGCTCCCAATTCAGCCCGAATAGCGGTGGTGTATTGGAATGAATTGCCATTGCGTGAGTTTGCCGGCTTAATCAGTAAACATTTCGCAGATATGGAGATTGTTGATACACGTAAAGACAAGAAACCGTATGTAGGATTACATTCCATCCTCGGAAATGTTACTCTTGGAGGGAAGTCAAGCGATGCTACGCCCAATCTTCCAGATGCTGTAGTGAAAAGCATCTTCCAAGGACTTCCGTATCCGGCTTCTCTGTTTCAGGCTTGCATTCGCCGCATACGTGCTGAACAATCAGTCAACATTGGTCGTGCAGCCATCATCAAGGCTTATCTTAATCGATTAAATGATAATAATAACAATAAAAAACTCGATATTATGTTAGACAAAGAAAATCAAAATCAAGGGTATCTTTGTGGAAGGTTGTTTGCTGTTCTCGACAAGATACAGGAAGACGCAAATAACATTCATTCCATTCGTGAGCGTTACATGAATTCCGCATCGGCCACTCCGGCTATGATTTTTGCCACTATCCTAAATCTTTCCACTCATCATCAGGAGAAGCTGAATGAGGGTAAACAGGTGTTTTATGAGAAATTGAAACAGGAAATCATTTCCAAACTTGACGCAAACGGTTTTCCTGCACATCTAGATCTTCAAGACCAAGGGCGCTTTTTTGTAGGATATTATCATCAGCGGCAAGCGTTCTTCATGGGTAAAGAGAACAGAGAAACAGAAGAGTAATAACAAACAATTAAAAATATACAGTTATGTCAGAAATTAAGAACAGAATCGATTTCGTTTACATCTTTGATGTGCAGGACGGTAATCCGAATGGAGACCCTGATGCAGGTAATCTTCCCCGTGTAGATGCAGAAACGGGTATGGGGCTTGTTACAGATGTTTGCCTTAAACGTAAGGTACGTAATTATGTACAAGTGGCAAAAGGTTTGGAAGATGGCTACGATATATTCATTAAGGAGAAGGCTGTTTTAAACACTTTGATTGATAAAGCGCATGATGATTCTGAGGTAAAAAATGCTAAAGATAAGACTGATGCTGCACGTCGTTTTATGTGCAAGAACTATTTTGATGTTAGAACATTTGGTGCTGTGATGTCAACCGGCAAGAATGCAGGGCAGGTACGTGGCCCAATCCAGTTTACCTTTGCCCGTTCTGTAGATCCAATTGCTGCGGCAGAACATTCTATAACCCGTATGGCTGTGGCAACAGACGCTGAAGCTAAGAAACAAAGTGGTGACAACCGCACAATGGGACGTAAAGCTACCGTACCTTACGGTCTCTACATCTGTCACGGCTTCATTTCTGCCAACCTTGCCCAACAAACAGGCTTTTCAGAAGAAGACCTTGCGCTGTTCTGGGAAGCCCTGAAGAACATGTTCGATATGGATCGTTCGGCTGCACGCGGATTGATGAGTGCACAGAAATTGATTGTTTTCAAACATGATTCTGTATTGGGTAATGCCCCTGCCAACAAACTATTTGATTTGGTTAAGGTGGAGAAGGTGTGCGATAGAGCACCACGTTCATTCGGTGATTACTATGTCACGATAGACAAGGAACATGTCCCATCAAATGTTACTGTAGAGGAACTGATATAAAACAAAAGACAATGTATAGCGAAGACGATATGCTCATGTTGTCGGGGATTCAGCACTTCAGGTTCTGTCCCCGGCAATGGGCTTTGATTCACATTGAGCAGCAATGGGATGATAACCGTCTCACCATAGAGGGACAGATTCTGCATAAACATGTGGATGACCCGTTCTATAGACAGAAATGTGGAGATCAAATAACATTGCGTGCAGTGAATATCGCTTCGCGTGAGTTGGGGCTCTATGGCATTTCCGATGCCATAGAGTTGCTACCTTCTCCATCTTTGGAAGATACGATCTTGCATCCTAAATATCCAGGACGTTGGCGACCGGTGGCTGTGGAGTATAAGCATGGCAGACCCAAAAAGGATGAAGTGGATGAAGTGCAGTTGGCGGCACAAACAATGTGTCTTGAAGAAATGTACGCAATCCATATACCCTACGGTGTGTTCTTTTATGGAGAACTTCGTCATCGGATAGAGGTGGCTATAACAGATGAGTTGCGCAATATCGTCAGACAATGCGCCAGGGATATGCATGAAATATTCAGTAAGGCTGTTATCCCAAAAGCAAAATATGAACGACATTGCGACAAATGCTCATTGAAAGAAATCTGTATGCCGACGATAGCCAAGAATTGTACCACGGTAGATACTTACCTCAATAAACACTTATATACATGAGAAAATTGTTGAATACTTTGTATGTGACGACACCTGAAGCCTATCTGAGTAAGGATGGGCAGAATGTCGTAGTATCAGTCAAGCAAGAGGAAGTGTTCCGTATTCCTGCGATAAACATAGAAGGCATTGTGACGTTCGGATATATGGGCGCAAGTCCGGGCGTGATGAAATTGTGCAGTGACAATAGCATATCACTTACATTCCTATCTCCTCATGGCAGATTTATCAGCAGGGTACAGAGCGCAACGAAAGGGAATGTACTGTTACGCAAGAGACAATATCAATTGTCGGATGATGAATCCTGGTCATTACATGTGGCACGACTGATGATTGGTGGTAAGATTCAAAACTATCGTAATATATTAAAGAGATATATTCGTGATTATGGAGAGAATGAAAACATTAATCGGGCGGTACAAGTGTTGGAACATGCCAAGCGTGAAGCTTTGGCGACCCAAGATAAGACGACCCTAATAGGGTATGAAGGCATGGCTTCAAATGCCTATTTTGAAGTGTTGCCTGTTTTGATACTTAATCAGAAGGCTGATTTCCCGTTTCATGGCCGGAATCGCCGTCCTCCTAAAGATGCAGTGAATGCCATGTTGTCTTTTGCTTATACTTTGATTGCTAATGATACATCTGCCGCACTCGAAACAGTTGGCCTTGATCCATACGTAGGATTTCTCCATACACTTCGTCCGGGACGTACATCCTTAGCATTGGATATGATGGAAGAATTGCGAGCCTATCTTGGTGATCGTTTTGTCTTGTCGTTGATTAATAAAAGACAGATAACATCCAAGGATTTTTTGTTTCAAGGTGATAATGGGGTTGTTATGACGGATAAAGGGAAAAAGACATTTATTTCCGCATGGCAGGCAAGGAAAAGGGAGGTGATAATCCATCCTTATCTTAATGAAAAAATAGAGATAGGGCTTCTGCCTTATGTACAGGCCATGTTGATGGCAAGATATATCAGGCAAGATATTGATAATTATCCGGTATTTCTAATAAAATGATTTACGATTATGCATATTCTTGTGACTTATGATGTGGATACTACGAGCAAAGAAGGAGCTCGCCGCCTACGACATGTGGCTAAGGCTTGCATAGATTATGGCCAAAGGGTACAGAATTCTGTCTTTGAGTGTGAGGTGACAGAAGCACAATATTGTCTCTTGATTGAACGAATCAAGCGTATTATTGATATGTCTCTTGATAGCGTTAGATTTTATATTCTCAATAAAAACGAGAATAAAAGGGTAAAAGTGATAGGTGTTGAAACTGCTTACAAAGTTAATAATGCTCTTATCATATAATTTATGCGAATGTGGAGTATTACGAAAAAAGTAGTATTTTCGCACCCCTTAATAATTAGCAGATTAACCCGTCTTTAAGGCGATTGCAGCCATTAAGCTGAAATAAAAATGAGAATTCGCATATTAATAGGTCTAATTTATTGACTTATAATATGTAACTTTGCACACTGTCGCACCCCGTGTGGGTGCGTGGATTGAAACATTTGTAAAGCGCAAGCTTTTTCATAAAAGATATACTTACGTGATGAAGTATATCTTCTATGGGACTTGAAGTGTTCTTCTGCGACGAAGGGATTAGTACTTCGTAAAAATAACTTTTTAAAGTCACTGACACTGACATATAATTTCGCTTAGTTATTTCTGCAAAAATCATTCATATGTAAACAAGTTTCGTATATTCGCGACCTTATAATAGTTTAAATATGGCAGAGGAACTACGGATTAAAAATGGTGATAAACAGGAAATGTATGAGACGTTGCTCCCGCAAATCGCCTCATTGGTAGGTAACGAGACCGACCTAATCGCTAACATGGCGAACGTCGCCGCAGCACTCAAGCAAACTTTCGGTTTCTTTTGGGTGGGTTTCTACCGGGTCATAGACAATCAGTTGGTATTAGCGCCTTTTCAAGGCCCTATCGCCTGTACACGAATCAAATACGGAAAAGGGGTATGCGGCACGGCTTGGAAGGAGACCCGTACGATCATCGTACCGGATGTAGACGCTTTCCCGGGACATATCGCTTGTAGCTCGGCGTCACGCTCTGAGATCGTAGTTCCCGTGATATGGGAGGATAAGGTAATCGCTGTCCTTGATATAGACAGTGATCAACCGGATAGTTTCGATGAGACTGATCAGATCTTTTTGGAAAAGATAGTGGAATTGCTTCCTCATCAGTAAGCCTCGCCTCAGTACTTCCCAAGAAGTACTGTAGTACTGCCTAAGAGGTACTGCAGTACTTTGTAAGGAGTACTCCAGTACTCTCCGAAGAAATACCACAGTACTTCGCAAGGAGTACTCCGGTACTCTCCCAGAAGTACCGGGACAAATGCTACTTACCGCAAATACCCTTGAACGGACAATAAGAGCAAGCCTTCCCCGTAGGGGTTTGCGTAAAGGGAATTTCCGGATTGAAGATCTCGTCCAAGCAGCCCCGCAGCCCCTCCTCGAACGCTTGGGCATAACCGGAGAAATCCTCTACCTTCTCCGACTTCCCCCGTTCGATACGGTGGTAGACAGATGGGTCGAACGGATCGGCGAAAAGGGAACGGACGTAATAAATGCCCGGTTGTATCGTCTTTCCTTTGTTCTCGGTGAGATGGGCGTACATCCAGCAATACATGAATACCTGCATCACGGCTTTCGCACGATCTTTCTCCTCCTTGTTGAATAGGCTCTCGATACTACTGAAAGTCGTAGTTCCGCTACCGCTCTTGTAATCGATGATACGGATAGCGTCGAGAACCTCGTCCACACGATCGATAAAGCCTTTCAACCGGATCTCGGAATGGTCGGAAAGGCTGATCAAGCCGTTTATCTTACGCTCGGACTCGATGTAAACGAAAGGGGTCAGCTTGCCGTCACGCTCCAAGATTTTCTCCACGTATTTGCGGATCATCTCGCCGATCAGGTAGTTTTGTCCGGTAAGGGAGCGAACCACCTCTGTCTTGAAAAACTCGCTGGCGAAAGCCCGGGCGATAGCTCCGGTAAGCAAGGCCGTATCCTTACGGATCGCTTTCAGCAAATCCACGGTAACCATCTTCCCTTGGAACGGCTTGTAAAGCTCCTCCATCACTTTATGTAAGATACTTCCGAATACATCGCTCTCGATCGTCTCGCTCACCTCCTCTTCCTCTCGAATGCCTTCCACAACGGAAAAATAGAATTTCAACGGGCAATCCAGATACGTATTGATAGCGCTCGCCGAGATCGCCTTGCTCCCCCCTTTCCGGTAAGCGTCTAAACGGCGCATGATATCCTCCCTTTTCGGCACGGCCAATGGCGGGGGCTTGGAGGAAGATACGTTATAGACCACCAATTTATCTCGCATCGGCACCTCGTAATGATAATGCAGCTGGTGAACAAAGCGACTTACCTCTCCCGTCTGCAATCCGTTGCTGCGGGTATCGTATAAAAGGCTCACGTGGCTGGCACGCTCTATCAAACGATAGAAATGGTAGGCCCATACGCTATCTTGATGCTCGTAGGTAGGCAACCCGAAACCCCTGCGTAGGTTATAAGGGATAAAGGAGTTCGCCGCTTTCCGCTGCGGGAAAATACCCTCGTTCATGGATAAGATAATCAGACGGTCGAAATCCAAGGCACGGGTCTCGAGCACACCCATAATCTGGAGGCCGGAAAGCGGCTCGCCGTGGAAGGGGATCGTGATCGTATCAGTCACCCGCTTCAATAGGCGGAAGAAGGTATCTATTTTCATCTCTATACGAGCGTCTTTCATTACCTCTTTCATGCGGTTTACCGTGGTGAAATAATGGAAGATGAACTCTTGCTCCAAATCGTTCGTCCGCTGGGGTGCGTCCTCCTCTTCTTCATCGGAAAGGGCGGACATAACCTTGTTCAGCTCTTCCAACACCTTGATCAGATAATCCGAGAAGGCCTCCACCCCGGTCACCGGCGTGAACAGGATTTCTAGCAAAGGCGTTTTCCCTAACTCCGTATGCGAGATATAGATCTTGTTGTTCTCCGTGATCTCTTTCACCAAGGAGGAAATAATCTCCGGTGAGGTGGAGAGGATGTAGCGATGGTTCAATACCGGCAGCACGTCACGGAAATAGAACAACGGATTCCGGTCTATGTAGCGTACGTTCTTCTGCAACGCCAAGATATACTCGATCAACGAGGCGACCGGGGTTCCCGCCAAGGGATAACCCATCGTGACGTTGATACGCCGGATTTGCTCCGGTATGGCGTTCAGCACCGGGATCAGCAGATGTTCATCGGGCAAGATCACCGCCGTACGCAGGGCTTCTTCCGAACTCATCTCCGCTTCCTTGCACCAATCGCTCAACAGGGTGTAGACGTGCTTGGCCTGCCCGATACCGGAAGGGATGCCGATCACCTCGATCTCGGTCTTTACCTTCTCCTCGGGGGGTAATTTCATCGAGGAAGGGAAGCTCTTCCGGTTACGGGAGACGAAATAAGAGGCCTTATTATCCGGATCGGTTACCTTATCGGATACATAATCCCAATAGAAATCCGCTATCTTCCGCTTCTGCAACTGGGCTAAGAAACGTTCTTCCGATACGGACAAGGCGTTCAAACCGACAAAGACAATTTGCTCGTAAGGTAAATCCGGAGACTCGCCCCGTTCCATGCTTTCCACGACCTCCCGGAAGATCATGCCCTCGTAGCCTTTTCCCTCGGCGGCCAAGGTCGCACGGAATTCCTCATAGAGATCGTATAGCACTTGCCAGACCGCCAAGAACTGTTGCTGGTTCGGCGTATCGCCCCGGGGATAAAAACTGGACCAGAAACTACGGATAGCGGCGATCTGCTCATCACTTAAGAAATCGAAATCATTCTCTATCTCCCGTAGGTCCGTCACGTTACTGAATAGCATGCGGGCATTTGCCATGTACTTATCGATATCGTCGAAGTCGTTGAGCAACATCTCGCCCCAATACAGGAATTCATCGAAAGTCTCGGTGGAACCGCTTTGGCGGATGTAGATGTCGTACAGGATAAAAAGCATACTGATCCGGTCGGCGGATTGTTTTCCGCTCAACTGGATAAAGAGATCGTTGATCGTAAGGATTGTCGGAGAGAAAAGGGGAATATCGGCTACCTCCGAGAGATATTTCTGGAAGAAAAGTCCCGTACGCCGGTTTGGGAAAACAAAGGCCAGACGACTGACCTCCGCTCCCCATTTCTCGTAAAAAAGAGACGCTACTTGATATAAGAACGGTTTCATTTATTCTAAAATTTGTACAAGTTGTAGAGACGGGGCACGCCCCGTCTCTACAATCGGATACGATTCACGTTATATTAAGATGTTCTCTATCTCCTGCAATTCTTCCCCGGAGAAAGAGATATTATCTAACGCTTTCAGGTTATCCATCAATTGGGCGACAGAGCTAGCGCCAATTAATACGCTAGTTACCCGTTCGTCCTTTAATAACCAAGCGAGCGCCATCTCCGCCAAGGTCTGTCCACGGCGGGCGGCTACCTCGTTTAGCTTACGGGCCTTTTCCACGGCCTCCGGGGTAACTTGAGAGGTCTGCAAATGACCGGTCGATTTCGCCGCACGGGAATTCTCCGGAATTCCACGCAAATACTTATCCGTAAGCAAGCCTTGCGCCAACGGCGAGAACGCTATCATACCCACACCCTCTTCCTTCAATACAGGCAATAAATCCGGTTCCGTCCAACGATCGAACATCGAATAGCGGGCTTGGTGAATCAAGCAAGGCACCTTATGTTCTTTCAGTACGGCCAAGGCCTTACGGGTCTGGTCCGCGTCATAGTTGGAGATACCTACATACAAAGCCTTTCCTTGCCGGACGATATCAGCCAAGGCCCCCATCGTCTCCTCGATCGGAGTCTCCGGGTCCGGACGATGGGAATAAAAGATATCCACATATTCCAGTCCCATACGTTTCAGGCTCTGGTCCAGGCTCGCAAGAAGATACTTGCGGCTCCCCCAGTTTCCGTAAGGACCATCCCACATTTCATAACCGGCTTTTGTCGTAATGATCAGCTCATCACGGTAAATTCCCAGGTCTTCCTTAAGGATCTTGCCAAAATTCTTCTCCGCACTTCCCGGCTCCGGTCCATAATTATTCGCCAGATCGAAATGTGTGATCCCATTATCAAATGCTGTAAAACAAAGCTGCTTCATATTTTCGAAATTCGCAGTATCCCCAAAATTATGCCACAACCCCAGTGACACCTTCGGCAGCATCAGCCCACTGTTCCCGCAGTGACTGTATTCCATAGTTGTATATCTGTCTTTTGATGCAGTGTACATGATTTTTACCTCCCAATATGCGCATATATTTTATTGCTTTTATAGAAGATTATCACTTCAAGTACACTTGAAGTCAAGAAGTTTTCACTCAATTCACATGATTCATCTCAGGCTCTTCAGATATACCTTCTGTTCCGGTGTTATCCGGTAGCTTTCGACGGCTTTCTGGATTGTCTTCCTGTGTACCCATTCCGGGAGACGCCGTTCTTCCAGATAGGGAATGGTCGCTTCCCATTGTTTTGCCAGAGCTGTGGCAAGATACCAGGCGATCATCATGTTTACATAATATTCTTCCGAACGGACTCCTGCTGCAAGTTCCAGGTATTCCGGTTCAAAAGCCTCGTCCAGATAAAAACTCATCAGCAGACCGATCCCATAACGGATCGTATAAGTTTCACCGGAAGCGATCCAACTTCTGATCTCCGGCAGAAGTTCTTCTCTGTGCTTCGCAAAACATTTCGGTGCTGGCAGGTCACAGGTCGCCCAGTTATTTATATATGGAAGAAACTTCTTCACTTCGGCAAGACAGGTTTCGTAATCTTTGATCCCTGTCACGATCATCATATGCATGTTATTTTCTTCATAATATCGGTGTGGAAGGACCTGCAGAAATTCTTCTGCCTCCGGTGTCTTTGCAAATTCTTTGGCAAATTTACGCAGCATCGGTGTACGGATCCCTATCAGGGTTTCCTTATCAGTCCCCGGCAGAAGTTTACTGTGGAAATCCCTGTACTTCAAATCCTGCATTTCAAATAACTGTTCCTCTAATTTCTCAATATCCAGCATTTCACTGTCTCCCCAAATTCTGTATTTTTATCTGTATTCCTCTCTCACACAACAGGAATCCTGATCTCCGTCACAAACTTGTCCGTATCATTCGTCATTCCATAATCGATCAGCGTGATCTCCCTGGAAAATCCGGCGATCTTAAGGCCCCGTTCCCGTATGTACTCCAGAAGTTTCCTGTAATACTGCGGTGCCGCATTGTGCCCTCCGCAGAAACGGATCGATACGCATTTCTGTTCTGGAAAAATCTCCGTTTTTCCTTCGTAAATATCTTCCTCATCAAGTCTCAGAAAAACAAGGTCATAACTTTGAAAATCGTCCTTCTTTAATTTTTCTTCTGAAATCCCCACGCCAACTTTGCCCAAGAATGCCAGCGGCTCCTTCTGCCCTTTCTGCAGACGGCGGATGGCAGTTTCCAGATCAAGATACGATTCCGGCTTCAGGGAATCTTTCATCCATGCGATCCTGCATTTCGGTGTACAGACCATTTTTATCTGATCCAGTTCTGAACTCACCGCATCCCGAAGCTGTTCCAGGCGGTGGTCGATCTTCCCTGCAATGATATCCAACTCCTGTCTTTTTTTCTCGATGATCTCTTTCTGCCGGACCAGCTTCTCCTCCATCACCTGTGTGTCTCTGTCATGTAGAAACTCCGCGATCTCCGAAAGCGGCAGATCCAGCACCCGCAGATAACGAATCGTATTCAGCACTTCAAGCTGACGGACTCCATAATAACGATAGCCTGTTTTTTCATCCACATACTCCGGTTCCAGAAGTCCTTCCTGCTCATAATGGCGTAAAGTCCCCATGCTGACATGAAAAATTTTTGCCACCTCTCCGATCTGGAGCAGTTTTTTATCCTGCATAATGTCCCTCGTTTTCAGATTTTTTCTTACTGTTGTTACCCTTTTTGCACATGATATACCGCGTCTCATACCATGTCAATCCCCTCGCAGAATATAAAAAGCCTCTCTTTCGTACAATCCCTGAGGTATATTTTTCCTGTTTTCTTTATATCTTTAGATAAAAGCCTTTTCGGAGTCTGTCATGCCAAGGGACAAACAAAAAGCTTCTTCCCGGATGGATATGACCATGCTGACCCTGGTGATCCTCCTGACTGTTTTTGGTCTTGTCATTCTTCTCAGTGCCAGCGAATACAATGGCAGAGTCCGTTTCCATGACTCTGCCTATTACTTCAAAAAACAGCTCTTTGCCTCTGCGCTCGGGCTGGGTGCTATGTATTTTGTTTCCAGTATAGATTATCACTTTTTTGTCCAGCTCGCCCCTGCAGCATATCTTCTTTCCATGCTTCTTTCAACAGCCGTGCTTCTCTTTGGACAGGAGATCAACGGTTCCAGGCGCTGGCTGAATCTCGGTCCTCTTTCTTTCCAGCCATCCGAATTTGCCAAAGTCGCTGTTGTCCTTTTTCTGACCTGGCAGATCGACCGCTCCCGCAAAAAGACGGACGGATTCTGGTTCATGTGCCGGACGATGTTTACCCTGCTTCCCATTGTCGGCCTGGTCGGTTCCAACAACTTAAGTACCGCGATCATCATTCTCGGAATTGGTGTCATTCTGATTTTTGCATCGTCACCTCATTATCTCCAGTTCATCGCTCTCGGCGGTGCAGGCATTGGATTTATCGCCATTTTTCTTGCTGCAGAAAGTTACCGTCTGGAGCGCCTTGCGATCTGGCGGGATCCTGAAAAATATGAAAAAGGCTTCCAGACGATCCAGGGACTTTACGCAATCGGAAGCGGCGGGCTTTTTGGACGGGGACTGGGTAACAGTATACAAAAACTGGGCTTCGTACCCGAAGCCCAGAATGATATGATCTATTCGATTATCTGCGAAGAACTCGGTCTCACCGGAGCCATTCTCCTGATCCTTGTTTTTGGTCTGCTCCTGTGGCGGCTCTGTGTGATCTCCATGCACAGTACAGACCTTTCCGGTGCGCTTCTCTCTGCCGGGATCATGGGACATCTGGCGATCCAGGTCATCCTAAACATCGCCGTTGTCACCAACACGATCCCCAACACAGGGATCACCCTCCCCTTCATCAGTTACGGAGGAACTTCCATTGTATTCCTTCTCGGTGAAATGGGGCTTGCCCTGAACGTCAGTCATCACCGCAGATAAATCTTATGTATAAAGATAACCAACTAATGTCTTTTAGAAGAAAAATCCTCCCACAAGATAGACCACAAACGCTGCCAGCCATGCGATCACGCATTGCCCGATCACAACACCAACTGCCCATTTGCCACCAAGTTCTCTCTTTATAGAAGCGATCGCTGCCACACATGGTGTATACAGAAGACAGAACACCAGAAGGCTTGCTGCTGAGAGCGGTGTAATACAGGAAAGCAGTGTCGCTGTATTTCCAAACAGAACAGACAGTGTGGAAACAACACTTTCCTTTGCCATAAATCCTGTGATCAGTGCTGTGGAGATCCTCCAGTCGCCAAATCCCATCGGTCTGAAGATCGGTGCCGCTACACTTGCCACCATGGCAAGAATGCTGTCTTTGGAATCCTCCACAATGCTGAGATGCGCATTGAATGTCTGCAGGAACCAGATCACAAGCGTTGCGACGAAAATAACTGTAAATGCTCTCTGCAGGAAATCTTTTGCCTTATCCCAGAGAAGATGTCCGACATTCTTTGCTCCCGGCATACGATAGTTCGGAAGTTCCATAACAAACGGAACCGCCTCTCCACTGAAGAGTGTCCGGCGCATCAGAAGTGCCATCAGGATTCCCATCACGATCCCTCCAAAATACAGTGCGATCATCACGATCGCTCCATGTTCCGGGAAAAACGCCGCTGTAAAAAATGCATAGATCGGAAGCTTCGCAGAACAGCTCATAAACGGTGTCAGCATGATCGTCATTTTACGGTCACGCTCTGACGGAAGTGTACGGCTCGCCATAACTCCCGGTACGGTACATCCAAAACCGACCAGCATCGGAACGATGCTCCTGCCGGAAAGCCCGATCTTACGAAGCAGTTTGTCCATCACAAACGCAACCCGCGCCATATATCCACTGTCCTCCAGAAGCGAGAGGAAGAAAAACAACGTCACGATAACAGGAAGGAAACTCAAGACACTTCCCACTCCGTTAAACACACCATCGATCACAAGAGAATGAATGACATCGCTCACATTCGCTGCCGTCATCCAACGGTCCACCATACCTCCAAGTGCCGTGATCCCCATATCCAGCAGATTCTGGAGAAATGCTCCGATCACACTGAATGTCAGGAAAAACACAAGTCCCATGATTCCCACGAAACACGGGATCGCTGTATATTTGCCGGTCAGAATCCGGTCGATCTTCATACTGCGAAGATGTTCCTTACTCTCTTTTGGTTTGACAACCGTTTCATCACAGACTCTCTCAATAAAATCAAACCGCATATGTGCGATCGCCGCCGCCCGATCGAGTCCACGTTCTTTTTCCATCTGCTTTACGATGTGTTCCAGAGTTTCCTTCTCATTCTGATCCAGCTTCAGGCTGTCCATGATCAGCTGATCTCCCTCTGCCAGCTTTGCCGCTGCAAAACGGACCGGGATTCCTGCTGCCTGTGCATGATCCTCGATCAGATGCATGATTGCATGAAGGCATCGATGAACAGCGCCTCCGTCTTTATTTGCATCACAGAAATCTATGATCCGTGGTTTCTCCTGGTATTTCGCAACGTGAAGCGCATGCTCTACCAGTTCGTCAATACCCTCGTTCTTGGCTGCCGAGATCGGTATGACCGGAATTCCAAGCATTTCCTCCATGCGATTGACCAGAACAGAGCCTCCATTCTGTCTCACCTCGTCCATCATGTTCAATGCAAGGACCATCGGCACATCCAGCTCCATCAGCTGCATGGTCAGATAAAGGTTTCTTTCTATATTAGTAGCATCAACGATATTGATGATTCCCTTCGGGTGCTCATCCAGAACAAAATTCCTCGTTACGATCTCTTCGCTGGAATACGGTGACATGGAATAAATTCCCGGAAGGTCTGTTACCAGTGTATTGCTTTTGCCACGGATCATTCCATCCTTACGGTCTACCGTAACACCCGGAAAGTTTCCCACATGCTGGCTTGATCCTGTAAGCTGGTTAAACAGCGTCGTCTTGCCACAGTTCTGGTTTCCCGCCAGTGCAAATGTCAATGGTACATGATCCGGCAGTGGATGTTCATCCTTCTTTTCATGGAACTTTCCACCCTCGCCAAGTCCCGGATGCGGCATCGCCTCGGCTGCTTTCTTCTGCAAAGGCGTTGGCTTCTGTTTCGTTTCTTTTGCATCACGGATATTTTCAATCTCAATCTTTTCCGCATCTGCAAGACGCAGTGTCAGTTCATAACTGTGGATACGAAGTTCCATCGGGTCTCCCATCGGTGCATATTTCACCATGGTCACATCACCCTTCGGAATCAGACCCATGTCCAGAAAGTGCTGTCGCAAAGCCCCCTCGCCACCGACAGAGCGAATCGTCGCGGTTTTCCCGATCGGCAGTTCTCTTAATGATGTCATAATCTGCTTTCCTCTTCTTTCCTCTGTTCTTTAGTTTTTATTGATATTTATT
>OGPG01000310.1_pt1 | contig 49811 bp, 50 predicted proteins | sample 1552851 | NCBI WGS metagenome assembly OGPG01 (sample SAMEA2579909, study PRJEB22360) | human gut metagenome | biome: human gut; feature: human-associated habitat; material: faeces | place: Denmark | collected 2008/2010 | reverse complement strand
CCTCTCCATAGTTGCCATCTGTAAAAAATGTATTTATTATACCCAACTTACGCTGTTCCCAATCGTCCGTGAATCCGGAAAATCGAATTTCCGGCACTTTGCATCCTTTTGACGGAAACATTTTTTCTAACATGGATTTTTTTACATTTTTCAACTTTTCATACTTACGCTGGTGAAGGGTGATGAGGTGGTCGAGAGTGCAAAAATAGGCTCCGATTTTCTTTTGTTCTAACATTGTTGTAGGCATCATCAATTCCATATTTGCCATCTGTTTTCCAGATACCTCAACAAATGTAGAACCTGCCCCAACTGTCTCGCCATATCTTTTAAGTTCTTCAGATCTTGTAAAAATAAAGTACGAATCTAATTTATCTTTATTCGGAACGATAGATTGAAATCCTTGGTTGGTACAGCCTTCTTTCAGCAAAATAGCGATTTTTCCAATACCGGCACGCGATGTAAAAAGGACAGTTCCAACTGGAAGTACCTTTGCCGAACTCTTGTTCAAACCTTCCTCTGTTATTTTTCGCTGACTGGATTTTAGATAAATCTGTTCACCGATTTCTGCTGGAGCGTACCAGTCAATATCTCCATCCCAATATGATTCTACACTTGTACTTGGTGTGCCACCTCCGACTATTTCAGCTAGTTCTCCCAACTTACGCTGTTCCCAATCATCCGTGAATCCTTCAAATCTTATCTCCGGTTTTTTCTTTTTTTCCATAATCACTCACCTGTCAGAAGCTTTTTAAATTCACCAAGCCCTTTCATATCAAACTCATCTCCTACAAGTTCATCAATCATTAACGCCAGTTTCTGCTCTGTTTCTCTTATTTCACGTTCAACATCCAAAAAGGTTATCTCATATTTTTTTTGTAATGCTTTTATATCCCCTACCAAAGTATTTATGACATTTTCCGGAAGCTTATTAAGATTATCTATCAGACTGTCAATCCATTTTTTCTCCAGTAACATCTTTACCTGACTATCTGATAAACTTTCAATTGTTTCCTTAGTTTTATTATGTAATGCAACTGTCTCTTTTTTTATTTCAGACTTCAGTTTCTTTTCTTCCTGCATCAACGTTTCAACCTTGCTGAGCTTTTCTGCCAGAACAATACTTTCCTCCAAAGCATCTTTCTTTAACTCTTTCAATTTCTTATTTACTTCTTTTGCTACAAAAGATCCGTCATTAAAATAATCCTCTTCTTTTTCTTCTTCGCTCAATGATTCTGCTATTTCCTCATACAATGCCGGAAGCTCTGACAGACGCTTTTCTTTTAGCTTTAGTTCTTTTGTTTCTTCAATAAGTAATGTTTCCTGTACACTTTCAAATGGTATTACGTGACCTGCCCAGCCATCCTGAACTTCTTCATCTTTTCCATTTTTCTTTTTTATCACCATATTAGGATCTACTTTTCTGGTTGCTTCAAATCCCTCGGTCTGTATAATTTCCAGATCCACTGCTATTTTCTCCCAATCTTCATGAAGAAGTTGGTATGCTTCATATTTATCTACAAGAGGTATCATTTTTAAACGTTGAAAAATGTCATCAGACAGATTGCTTTCTCCCTGTGATATTATCATGTTCTCCATCTGATCCAGCAATATATCTTTTAAATTTAATTTGAAATTAGAAAATTGCTTTTGAAACGTCTCCCTGAATTGCTGAATATCGGTATGATTTTCCACATAATTTTTTATATCTTTTATTGCAAGTTCTGTATAAGGACTATCAGTTTCAACGAACAGTTCTTTTTTCAATTGTGGAAATGCACTCCAATATTCCTCCAGTTCATTAATTTCTCTCTTCGGAATGCCTCCAAGCATTGTAGCATAAATATCCCAGTTTTCGGCTTTCTCTGAGGAATCAACATAGCGTGAAATATTCAGATTATAATCATTTCTTCGTATTTCATCTTTCGTTATCACTCTGGAATAGCGCTCTATTTTTTTTCGTGCTTTTACAACATCTACTATTTTTTTAATGTCGCATGCACGCAACTTATTATTTTTCCCATCCTTCACAAAACCTTTTGATGCATCTATGATTAAAATATCTGTGTTATCCCTTTTCTGTTTTAACACCATGACAATCGTCGGAATACCAGTACCATAAAAAATATTTGCCGGTAAACCAATAATAGTATCAATATGATTGTACTCAATCAGTTTTTTTCGAATCTCGCCTTCTTCTCCTCCACGAAAAAGAACACCGTGCGGAAGAACAATTGTCATAACTCCATCTGGTTTCATATGAAATAAATCGTGAAGTAAAAAAGCATAATCAGCTTTTCCCCTAGGTGCCAGACCGAATCTCGAATAACGTGGATCATGTTCTTTATTTGCCGGATCCCATACCTGAGAATACGGCGGATTAGATACTACTGCATCCACATAAACGGGATCATACGTATTCACCGGATCATTATCATCAAAAAATGGCCAGTCTTCTTCCAGGGTATCGCCATTTCTGGTTACTATGTTATCAGGCTTTATCCCCCTCATTATCAGATTCATTCTCGTTAAATTATACGTATTTTCCTTAAGTTCCTGCGCATAATATTTTATGTTATTGTCGCTGCCAACATATTTTGCAACGCTTCGTCCAATATTGATAAGTAATGAACCAGATCCACTTGTAGGGTCATAAATCTTTATCTCAGTTCTGTCTCTCAAATGGTGTGCAACTATCTCCGACATTAAAAGTGAAACTTCATGAGGTGTGTAAAACTCTCCGGCCTTTTTTCCTGCATTTGAAGCAAATTTTTCAATCAGATATTCATATATAAATCCTAAAACATCGTAATCTTGCTTTCCATCCATAGGAATATCTCTAATAAGCTGTAGTAACCCTCTGATGGCTTTTGTTCTCGCACCTGATGTATCTCCTAATTTACTAAGCCCCGTTTCAAGTGTTCGAAAAATGTTTTCAAAAACCGGTTTATGCGTCGGACTGATCAACCTGCTAAATGCTGATAATGCATCTGTTACATTCGAAACAGAAAAATCATTTCCCATGTTAATCCATGTAGAATATAAATTTTCATATGAAATAAAATATCCTAAATTATCCTGTACATATTTAACTGTTTCAAAATCGTCTAACGTTCTGATATCTTCATCCGTAAAATCATTTTCTTTTAACCATTTCACTTCTGTATCTGACAGATATTTATAAAAAATAAATCCTAAAATGTAATCTTTATATTCGTTAGCTTCTATTTTTGAACGCATTCTATTGGCAGACTCCCAAATTCTGTTTGCCAGCTGCTGTTTATTCATTTCACCGGTCTCCTCCTGCTTGTCCTTATATATAATTTAAACGTAACTGTTCAGTACCTTCACAGTTACGAGTCAAAATGCATTCCAAATCACCTTCGGTGATGGCATTTTGCCTTGTATGTCTCGGGATTTTGACAGAAAACATGCCAAAACGCCTCGCGGGATACTACCTTCTGAATAGTTACATTTAAACAAATTAAAAATATCTATATTTATTTACATAATACCATATCCACTTTTAGCTTTAAACAAAAATCTCTTACTCTCTGAATTAGCGTAAGTCACAACTTTTTCTTTAATAAACAAGCAGAGAGCCCTGATTCATTCTTTCCCGGCTCTCTGTCTCCTTTTTTCTATTTTTATTTTTATTTTTCACACTCTGTCACTTACGTATTTATGTAGCAATTTATATACATATTCTGCGTTCTTTATCTGCTCTTCTGTGTCTGCTTTACTTGCAATAAACATGTCATCATAATCGGATGCATTTCGAATTGTAAACGCTTCCCCTATCATTTTTGAAATTTCTATCGGAAATATGCCTGCTTTAATATATCTCCTTCGAAATTCAGCAATAACTCCACTATGTTTACTTGAATCAAAATCATCAAATACCAAAACAGCCCTGATTGCATGAAAAATCGCATAATATGCTCTGTTATTGGCAATTCTGTACTTTCCTGCTTCATACAACATATGTGCTGTATCAAGATCCTCTTTTGCTCTTGAGATACGATACTTCGCATAATCTCTATGCAGTTTATCTCTCTCAGGCAATCCGCACACCCTCTCTCTGCACATTCTGAAAAAACACAGATACTTCCATATACTTCCTGTAAACTTCATAATTTTGAAAAACAGGTGTCAGTACAACATTATAATATCTGTCCAATCTATCTGAAATGTCATAGATTCGCCTTCGTTCAAAATTAATTTCCTCGCCAGGAACATCCAGTAATATCATAAGATCAATATCGCTTTCTGTAGTGAAATCTCCTCTCGCACAGGAACCGTACAAAATAATTTCTTTAAGTTTCGCTCCGTAAATCCTCTTCGCTTCTTCAGCAAATTCATTCACCGCCTGCTGCATTTCTGTCTTTGTCATACCTTCCCCCCTTCCCATCAATTTTTCTGTTTCTTTTATTATAACTGAAGCATTACGCCTTTTCCACAAAATTCTCTCGACAAAATCTGCCCTTCATATACAAAAGAACCCGAAATTTCTTTCGGGTTCCACTTTCTGATGCTTTTACACTATGTAATTATAATGTCTCGATGAATCTCATAAATGCTTCTCTGCCTTCTGGTGTGCATTTGTATACACCGGCATCTTCGAGTACATGTACAAACACATTGCCGACCTCTTTCCGGAGAATCTCATGGATGTTGTCCTTGTTGATGTCCTTGTGTTTCGAGAGCACTTCTGCCGCCCATGCCGCATGTTTCTCGATCTTTTCGTTGGAAGCGATGTCTTTGCCTTCCAGAATGTATTCTTCGAGAAGCTCCAGTTCTTCTTTCAGTCGTGCCGGAAGTACCGCAAGTCCCATAACCTCGATGAGGCCGATATTTTCTTTCTTGATGTGATGATACTGTGCATGCGGATGATACACACCGAGCGGATTTTCCTCGGTCGTGATATTGTTTCGAAGCGTCAGATCCAGTTCATATATATCACCGACTTTACGCGCGATCGGAGTAATCGTATTGTGCGGTTCGCCGTCTGTCTCTGCAAAAATAAATGCTGCTTCATCGGTATAGCCTCTCCACACTTCCAGTACATGTGTCGCAAGATCGACCAGACGGTCAGAGTCTTTATGGCGGATACGAAGCACGGACAGCGGCCACTTAACGATGCCAGCCTCTACATCCTCATAACCCGGGATTGTCACATGTTTCTCGATCGGAGCTTTTGCCATTGCAAATGTATAATGACCACCCTGAAAATGATCATGGCTCAGAATGGAGCCGCCAACAATCGGAAGATCCGCATTGGAACCAAGGAAATAATGCGGGAACAGTTTGACAAAATCAAACAGTTTGATAAATGCATTTCTTTCGATCTTCATCGGGGTATGCTTACTGTTAAACACAATACAGTGTTCATTGTAATATACATATGGAGAATACTGGAATCCCCATGGTGTATCATTGATCGTGATCGGAATGATTCTGTGGTTCTGTCTCGCCGGATGATTAACACGGCCTGCGTATCCCTCGTTTTCCGGGCAGAGCAGACATTTCGGATAACTGCTTGCTTTGACATTCTTTGCTGCTGCGATCGCTTTCGGATCTTTTTCCGGTTTGGAAAGATTGATCGTGATATCGATTTCTCCATACGGGCTGTCTACTTTCCATTTCTGATCTTTCTTTACACGATAACGGCGGATATAATTGCTGTCCTGGCTCAGTTTGTAAAAATAATCCGTTGCTTTCTGCGGATCATCCTGATATCTGTCCCAGAACTCTTTCTGAACCTGTGCCGGACGGGGCATCAGGCAATTCATCAGTCTGGTGTCAAAGAGATCACGGTAAACCACACTGTCTTCGATCAGTCCTCTCTTTACTGCTTCATCCAGAAGTTCATTCAGAGTTTCTTCCAGATCCACACCGGAAAATTTCTCCTCCGGCTCGGTGTATTCATCTTCGTGAAATACATCCAGAAGAAGGTTCGTTGTGTAATTTTTTTCACACTCCGGAACCAGTCCTGACTCAACTCCATACTGTACAAGTTTTGCGATGCCTTTGCTTAACATAAGCCTGTCCCCCTGTAAAATTATTTTTGATTATCAAGATAAGAAATAAACACATTGCCCGCCTGCTGGAAAAGAGCGATACTGTCGTTCATTCCATACGGGCTGACTTCGCCTGTCGCAGGATCCAGAAGCCATGTATTGTATGCGTCATATCCGACGATCACGACACTGGTATCTGCACCGGTTTTTGCTATAACTGCACGCTGTGCGCTGATCTCATAAAGGACATTTTCCAGACTGCATCCGGTAAGGTCGATCACGGTTCCGGCATCTCCCAGACCTTCCTGCAGCTTGCCTTTATCCCATGAACCACTTCGGATGACCTCAGGAACATCCTCCGTATTAAGCGTAAGCTGTGTTTTTATATTTCCACGTTCCCAGACATATTGCTGCGCCCGGTTCAAAACCACGCCGGTCCGGCTGTCTGCCTGCAGTACTGCCTGTGCCGGATCAGTCCACACACTGTCCAGTCCACCGCGGGCATATACATAATAAACGTTTCCGAGCTGGCTCTTGTCCACTTCGACCTGAACAATGTTCTCGTTGCCGTTTTTTATTTTGGCAGTAAGAATCAGCGGTTCATCTGCCTCCGGTTTGTCAGTGAATACCAGCTTGACGATAACACCCTGACGTGTCGTGCTTGTCTGCTCCACAGAAACCAGATCTGCCGAAGTTTCTTTGTTGTTCATGATGTTGTCTTTACTCTTGACGACGTACGCATTTCCGTTCTTTTCTGACAGGTTAAATTCCATCATAGAACTTCTGACCGTCACGTCTGTAATATAATATCCATCCTGATGATACTCTTTTTTGATATTTCCGTCAAAGTCCTCAATCTTTATAGATGTGATTCCGTCGACCGTATGCCCGTTTTCATCAGTAAGACTGTCCCCGTCAAGTACATTTCCGTAAATCAGATCTTCATTCATAAAGCCAAGCACACGGAGCTGCTGCGAGGCATCCGGTGTATCATTTCTCGTCTTCAGTGAATCAAAATCAATGTATTCGATCTGTCCTGTCTGCTCACCATCCACAATGCGCCATGCCGCGTGCGCATTTGTCTCAGACACGGCGAACTGATTACTGTCGATATTTTCCGCCAGAACTTTATAATCACTGTCATCGATATTGATCTGGTAAAGACTTCTGGAAAGAAGCAGGAACAGCTGGTTTTTCTTGTTTACATAACTCAATGTACCGAGATCGGATTTCAAAAACTCAAACGACTCTGTCGTCGGAATAAATACTTTCTCCTCAACTACATTCTGATCATGATTGTAATGATAGATTCCGGCTCCGCAGTAACCTTCATGGCTTCCGCGGTTCATGTAACCATAAACCATAAAATTGACATCGCCGTCGTCTTCCACGCTCAGAAGCTTAATGTCATGTTCCGTGCGTGAATCGCGGAAATCTCCTTTTGCCGCCTTACGGAAATCAAACACCTGCGCAAACTTGCCGTTATTCTGCGTGTAAGTCCAGAGCGCCCCTTCCTGCACAAAAGCCGTCACACTTCCCTCTGTATTTGTAAGATATGTCACATTTTTGTTTCGGGCTCCGAGCAGCAGCCCGTCATCCGTGATCACCGACTGTTTCGGGTCAAATACCTGTCCTGCGGACCTCTCAAAATCGAGCAGACGGATACGGTCCTCCGAATAACGCAGACGGTAAAAATCTGTTACATTATAGTATTCCGCACCACCGTTTTCATTTGCGGCACAGATCTCATATTCCAGTGAAATACTTGCGGTCGTTTCATTGATTTCTTTGATGACCGGTATCCCTTTCTTTGTGATCTGTGGATTTAAATTACCCCAGCTTATCACAGAAAGTGGTGATTTGATGGAAACGGATGCAAAATTTGTCGTCGCTGAATCTTCGGATTCCAGATATGCGGCAAGATTATCTGCCGAAGTTTTGTCCATACACATCTGCGCAAAATCAGATGCAAATTTCACATACGCCTGCGTATTTGTAGAGGATCTGGATACAACTCGCGTATAATAATAGGCTTCCCCATCATTTGTATCGACCGTCAGCTGCATGGAATACTCCTGATTCATCAGAAGACCGGAGTTGATTTCGATCTGTGCCCGGAGATAACCGTCCGATCCTGAAGAATCCAGATTTTTGATCTTGCGGTTTTCGACAATCTTGGTTCCATCAGAAGTACGTACCTCATAAGAAAGACTCTTTACCTTTTCGTCATAAGGATTAATCGCAATCGTCAGTTTCTTCGTTGTATCCAGTGGTGTCACACTGTCACGGACAAAATCTGCTTCCATCGGCTGCCGGTAACCATACATGCGGTTCGCCAGTGTTCCGTTAAAATCCACCAACACTTCCGGAAGTGTTGGATTATTCATATCCGAACGGTCATCGGTCGTTTCGTTGTTCATCAGAAACACCGTGCCGGCCACTCCCAGTATAAAAATCACCAGAAGAATCAAAAACCTTTTCAGTGCTTTTAACATGGTTTCAGACTCCCTTCTCAGAGTGCAGTCCGTCCGGATAAAGCAGTTTTTCCAGCGTCAGATGGCTGTTCAGCGCATCATTCATCGCAGGAAGTCCCTTCGGGAAATGAGCTTTTTCATTTTTGACCGCACGGATCAGAAGATTCTTCGGGGTATGTTCCATATCAATAAATTCAAGGATCTGTGTGCTGTAACCTTTCGCTTCAAGAAGTTCTGCACGGATACCATCTGTCAGAAGCGCAGAAATACGTTCTTTCAGGATACCGTATTTCAGCACCGGCTCCAGAAGTTCATTGTGGATCTGACTGTTCAGCTCATGCTGGCAGCACGGCACAGACAGAATCACCTGCGCATCCCACTCGACAGCTTTTGCAAGCGCATAATCTGTCGCTTTGTCACAGGCATGGAGCGTCACGACCATATCGACTTTCTGTACACCTGCATAATCCGCGATATCACCATGCAGAAAATGCAGCTTGTCATAGCCGTATTTTCCGGCAAGGCCGTTACATTTCTTAATAACGTCTTCTTTCAGATCAAGTCCGATGATATTGACATCGTATCCTTTGAGTTCTTTCAGATAGTAATACATGGCAAATGTAAGATAAGATTTGCCACATCCGAAATCCAGAATCGTGATCTCCCGTTCTCTGGACAGCGCCGGAAGAATATCCTCGATAAATTCCAGAAAACGGTTGATCTGCTTAAATTTGTCATAAGAAGTATTGTGGATTTTGCCCTCGCGGTTCATCACACCGAGATCCACAAGAAACGGAACCGCTGTCCCCTCTTTCAGAATGTATTGTTTTACCCGGTTGTGCGCCTGAATCCTGACCGGTTCCAGCGCCGGATGCTTTTTGACTTTGATTGTCTGCCTGCCTTTTTTGCTGACCAGAACCGTGCCATCCACGCATCTTCCCTGTGTCTGAAGCTGTGAGAAACAGCCTTCGCCAAGGTTTGCCGCCACATAGGAAATGATTTCTTCCTTTGTATAATTCGAGTGAAGTACCTTCGTTCCCACCGTCGAGGATGCCTGATAACAGACACTGCCTTTCAGTTCGATCGGGCGTATCCGCACACGGGACGGAGCATCTTTTTCCTTACTTCTCTGACCGCTTAAGACTGCAAGCATCAGATCTTCATCAAATTGTTTTTCCAAAAATTCCTGTAATGTCATCATATAAAATAAGTCTTTCTTTCTGTCACACTGTACGTCTGTGATACAAAGCTTCCTGTCAGAATCCCCGGCATCTGCGCCGTCTGCAGCGTTTTCTGGAAATCTCCTGATACAGAAGCACTTCGATCAGATCATCTAAAAAGCGATCCGAAATCTCCTGCAGTTCAAGTTCCCCTGCAACCTGCTCGCGTATCTGTCTGCACAGGCTGCGCATCATCAGTCTGTCGGGATATTCGTCATAAAGTCTGCTTCCTTCATAATCCAGAAGCTCACATTCTTCTTCTACTTTTTCCTGCACTTTGAGTGCTGTATCCGGAAAATAAGATTTCATCAGGGCAAATTCTCTTTCCTGCATGCGTTCTCCGCTATAAAGCGCCGGACTGGCATAAGTCAGATAAAATGGTAAAAACTTGTCGTAATACATGGACAGGCTCCTGCTTTACCATCGTCCCTATCATTTTATGCAGGACTATGCGAAATGTGCCGCAATCAGCCCTGGATATCTTTCAGAATACGAAGTGTCAGTTTGAAGCTGTGCTCTGCTGCCATTGCTTCAAATGTCGGATAATCCATTTCTGCACTTCCGTCTGCTTTGTCAGAGATCGCACGGATCACAAGAAACGGAACATTGTTAAGGTATGCTGCCTGAGCTATTGCTGCGCCCTCCATTTCAACGGCATATGCACCGAATTCTTTTACGACGAAATCTTTTACACCCTGATCTGCAACAAACTGATCGCCGGATGCGATACGTCCCTCAAATACTTCGATGTCCTGATTAACTTCTTTACATGCCTGCACTGCCAGCTTGCGGAGTGCATCATCACTGTGGAAAGAAAATGCATCCATCTGCGGAATCTGACCTACCGGATAACCAAATGCTACTGCATTCATATCATGATGGATAAGGTCTGTGGAAACTACGATATCGCCGATGTTGATATCTGCATTCAGACTTCCTGCGATACCTGTATTGATCACGACTTCTGCATGGAAATCGTCAATCAGGATCTGTGTACAAATTGCTGCATTTACTTTACCGATTCCGGAGCGGACAACAACCACTTTTTTGCCTTCTAAAACACCGGCATAAAATTCCATGGAAGCTTTGCGTGTGATCTCCACATCCTGCATGCGCTCTTTGAGGCTTGCAACCTCTACTTCCATTGCTCCTATAATACCAATACATCTCATAATAAAATTCTCCCGTCTTTTTTCTGTATTTTAAATTGTCTATTTCATAATTTCTACATTCTTTTTTATTATACCAAATGTTGCGTTTATATGGAAACTTTTTTTACCTCGAAGAAGCCCGGATATCTGAATCAGACTTGTAGCCTTTCTTCTTTTCTGCTATACTGTCTCAAGGAGGTTGATATTATGGTATATAAAACATCCGGCGTCTGTTCAAGCGCCATCTCATTTGAAATTGACGAACAGGGAAAAGTTCATGATGTAAAATTTCAGGGCGGATGCTCCGGCAACACACAGGGCGTAGCCAAACTGATCGAAGGTATGGATGCCAAAGAAGCTATCAGCAGACTCGAAGGAATCCGCTGCGGATTCAGACCAACATCCTGTCCGGATCAGCTTTCCAAAGCTCTGAAAGAAGCTTTAAACTAAATTCAACTGCAAAACCGGAGAACCACATCGGCTCTCCGGTTTTTTGCATCTTTTTATATTGATTTTTATTTACAATTCTTTATGACAGATCATCTCGGTCCCATTTATCACACAATGACTGCACTTCTCTTGTAAAGCGGTCGAGATCTTTGTTCGGAATGCCTTCGCTCTTACGGATAACAGACATAAGACGCTGTCCCATAGCAACCAGTTTCTGGAATGCACGTGCAGCTTTCGAAGTCTTCGGTGAAACGGCAGCCTTCGTGATCTTGATGCCCTGTGCTTCATAGATGCAGACATTTTCTGCGAGGTCAAAAACGGTGCCGCTGAACGGTGCCATTGCATCCAGTCCAAGTTCTTCTTCAAGACGTCTTGCAAAAATTTCCGTCACTTCATCATCACCATGTGTGACAAAAACTTTTGTCGGTTTCTGACTGAAAGATTTGATCCAGGTCATCAGTCCGTTTACATCCGCATGACCACTGATGCCCGGCATCTGGCAAATTTCTGCACCAACATAAACAGTCTCACCGAAAAGTTTTACCTCTGTAGCACCTTCGAGAAGTGATCTTCCGAGGGTACCGATTGCCTGATAACCGACAAACAGAATCGTGTTGTTCGGATTCCACAGATTGTGTTTCAGGTGATGTTTGATTCGACCGGCATCACACATACCGCTCGCAGAAATAATTACCTTGCAGTCTTCGTCAAAGTTGATTGCTTTGGAATCGTCACTTGTGATCGAGGTTTTCAGTCCCGGGAACATCAATGGGTTGATGCCCTTATTTACAAGTGCCAGTGCTTCTTCATCAAAACAGTCATAAATATGTTCATTAAAAATGGTTGTTGCTTCGTTTGCAAGCGGACTGTCCACATAAACTTTGAAATTATCATGTCCGTGAACGCGTCCTTCTTCTTTGATCTGACGGATGAAATAAAGCATCTCCTGTGTACGTCCTACCGCAAATGACGGAATAATGACGCTTCCTCCGCGGTCGAAGGTTCTCTGGATCACTTCACTCAGAAGTCCCACATAATCCGGACGGTCGCCATGGCTTCTGTCACCGTAGGTCGATTCCATCACAACATAATCGGCATCGTGAAGGTATACCGGGTCTTTGATCAGTGGCTGATTGAGATTTCCGATGTCACCGGAGAAAACAATTTTTTTCTCTTTGCCATCTTCGTTGATGATCACCTCAATGCTTGCAGAGCCAAGCAGGTGTCCGGCATCGACAAAACGTACACGGATGCCTTCCGCCGGTGTGATCGTCTTTTCATATGGACACGGAACAAAATTCTGGAGGACACCCAACGCATCTTCCATTGTATATGCCGGTATAAACTCCGGCTTGCCCTGACGACGTCCCTTACGGTTTCGCCATTCTGCCTCGAACATCTGAATGTGAGCACTGTCACGAAGCATAATGTCACAGAGATGGCAGGTCGCCTGTGTCGCATAAACCGGTCCCTGAAAACCTTTTGCATAGATTGCCGGCAGATTTCCGGAATGATCCATATGTGCATGGGTCAAAAGCACAAAATCAAGGTCACTTCCCTTAACCGGTATTTCCTGATTTTCATAATAATCGGGTCCCTGTTCCATACCACAGTCTACAAGAAACTTCTTACCGGCCGCTTCCAGATAATAACAGCTTCCGGTTACTTCGTGTGTCGCCCCAATAAAGGTTATCTTCATGTGCGAGCCCCCTTTGTCTGAAAAATCACGCAAATATATATTGTTGTAATCATTATACACGATTTGTTTGTTTTTTAACAGTATTTTTGTGTAAAATCACAGGAGAAATACAAGAAAAAACAGGGCGGGATCTGAAATCCTGCCCTGCCTTACATGGTTTTGGTTTGGTTTTTAAAAGCCTGCAGGCACCTCGTCCCTTCGAAAGGTAACGGATGTTTACACGGTTTATTAATTGCATTCTCCGGTGTACGCGATGCCCGCAGTAGTTTGGTTTAAAGATTTTGTCTTAGGTTTTTAAAGTTTTAATTTGTTAATTGGTTTTACATGGTTTAAAAAAGTTTGGTTTTTGGTTGATTTTTGGTTTTCTCTTTAATGTTGTTTTTGGTTAATAGTTACATTGAGTGATTAATTACTTAATCATGATACCCTGTGTCAGGGTGGAAGCCGATTCCTTTAAGCCATCATTGCTGGCCGCATGGTATCCACGTACACGGTAGTAGGTGCCACTTGGAACGATAACATCGATGGTTCTGCTTAAGCTGGTCACATTTTTTCCTGTAAATTCCCATACCTTATAGGTACTGTAACCACCATTTACCTTACGTTCCAGAAAAAGTGACAGGTACACCTTACTGCATTTCTTATGACACTGTGTCAGACCGTAGATTGCAAGCTCCCCACTGTTTACTTTCTGGATTTTCACATTACCACAATTAAGATTTGTACTTCTTGCAGGATAATATTCCGTATCCTCCGCGAAATCTTCTGTTGTTTCCTCCTCTGTAAGCTCTTCCTCTGCAACTGCGTCCAGAATACTGGTAGTTTCTGCCAGTACAGGTGTCACACTCATCCCCACTGACAGACCAACTGCCACAAGAAGACCAAGTAATTTCTTCCCTCTGCTCATTTCTCACTCCTTTCGCTATGTAAACATACCCTTACATAATATATACGTAAGAAATCGCGAAAAATCACTCTAAAATTTCATATATTCTACAATTTTTTTCAGATCTTCTAATTCTATCTTTCCGACAAGGCTGTACGACACCTCATCTTTTGTCCAAACTGCGGTATACGTTGATACTTCTTCCACATCTCGTATTTCTTTAATCGTTATTTCAATTCCATTTTCTTTGATTGTATCTAATGTATATTCTTCCCCTTTAACAAGGTTTACATCGCTGGCAATATTATCATTTTGTTTATCAATAAAATACATTATAATTGTATCATTATATTGATACTCTATTCTGGCGTTTGAAGTTTTTACACTGATCTCATAATCATAAAACTTCATTTTCTTCGGCCGATAATAAAATTCCGGTACCTCAACCCCAATTTTATTCTCTATATCCTCTATTGCCTCATATTCATCTGTATTTACATCTTCATTGTCTTCATCATTCCCTACAACTACTCGTGTATCATCTCCAGACAAATATCTGAGCCCTCTGATAAAATAATTTCTGTTCGCCTCGCTGGTCATGCTCGCAGCAAATACGCACAACAGACACACGCCTGCCACACCCGCGATTTTACCCAGCCGCAGATAACTCCGCTTCTTTCTGACCGGACGGTCATTCTTTGAACCTTTCTCTGACGATGCCCCAATATCAGACACTGTTGATGTCTCTGTCTTCACAGACGAGTATAAACCTTCTGTTGCCTTTGCTGCAGTATTAGCCTTCTTTGAACCCTCTGGCTCCATAGAGACAACTTTATCCGCAACTGCATTTTCCGCGCCACCTGCCTCCTTCGAAGTTCTCGCCTCCATAGAAATAATTTTCTCCCCGGCTGTCCTTGACACCGAATCATTATTCTTCTTCGCCACAGCATCTCCGGTAATTTCTGTACCGACACCTCTGACCGCTTTCTTTGAAACCTCCGAAATGTCATCCGGTTCATCCGCCTCATCTTCATACAGCCCTTCTTCTTTCAGACGCTGATAGAATTTTTCTCTGGGGACACTCAACTCTTCTGCGATATCGAGGTTTTTCTCATACTCCTGTCCAGCAAGCAGAGATTTCTCAATCAGCTCCGCCTCATTGATGTATGTCTCCTCAAGCCACTGCCGGAATTTCTCATCGTCTTCCATATCCGGCATGTCCATCGTCAGATCCTCTATATGATTGTGATTATCCTTTTGTTCTTGTTCAAACTTTTCTTTCATTTTACTATCTCCTGCCACCGTTTTTACCCCACTTTACACAAACGACAGCTCTATCTCTCCTTGACAATTTTGCCCCGGTGGTTCATAGTTATGGTTAATAAAAAGATTTTTCAGGAGGAATTCCCTATGAAACATATTGTTCTTACCGGCGGTGGTACTGCCGGCCACGTTACCCCTAACATCGCCCTGATCCCGACACTCAAAGCTGCCGGATATCAGATTTCCTATATTGGTTCCTATGAAGGTATTGAGCGTAAGCTCATCGAAGAAATGGGAATTCCTTATTACGGAATCTCCTCAGGCAAACTCAGACGTTACTTTGATCCTAAGAACTTTTCCGATCCGTTCAGGGTTCTCAAAGGTTTCCACGAAGCCAGGAAGCTCCTTAAGAAACTGAAACCTGACGTTGTATTTTCCAAGGGCGGTTTCGTCACCGTCCCGGTTGTGATCGCTGCAAAACAATGCAAGATCCCAGCAATTATTCATGAATCAGATATGACCCCGGGCCTTGCCAACAGGCTCTGTATCCCTTCCGCAGTCAAAGTATGCTGCAACTTTCCGGAGACCGTCAGCAGTCTTCCGGCAGATAAAGCTGTCCTCACCGGTACTCCGATCCGTCAGGAACTTCTGAAAGGTGACAAAGAAGCCGGCAGACAGTTCTGCGGATTTACTACCGACAAACCGGTCCTTATGGTGATCGGCGGAAGTCTCGGTGCAGCCTCTGTCAATGACCACGTCCGCAAGATCCTTCCGGAACTTCTGAAAGAGTTCCAGGTCATCCATCTCTGCGGCAAGGGCAAAATGGACGAGTCCCTCAAGGGTACCGAAGGGTATGTACAGTACGAATACATCAAGGAAGAGCTTCCGGATCTCTTCGCACTGTCCGATGTTGTGATTTCCCGTGCAGGCGCCAATGCAATCTGCGAGATCAGTGCCCTTCACAAACCAAACCTTCTGATTCCGCTCTCTGCAAATGCGAGCCGCGGTGACCAGATTCTGAATGCCCGTTCTTTTGAAAAACAGGGATTCAGCATGGTACTTGAAGAGGAAGAAATCACCGATGAAAAGCTCCTCGATACCATCCATCAGTTATACAAAAACCGTCATACTTTCGAAGAAGCAATGGCAGGTGGCAAACAGATGGATTCCATTCATCATATCTTTTCTCTTATTGAGGAATGTGTATTATCCAGGTAAGCAACAGAAGGCAGTTACAAATGTGACTGCCTTCTTAGTTTCTCCAGTTCTTCTATAATCCACGCCTTTGAACGCAGATTACGGTTGTTTACATTGTTCGTTGTGATCCCGTATTCCTCAGCAACTTCCGAGGCCGGAATCCTGTGCATCTTGGTTTTTATCAAAATATCGTAGTTCTGTGGATTTCTCATTCTGAGTTTCCGAAGAACAAGTCTCTGATAAGTTTCTTCTTCCATGCGCAGAAGCTGTGCTTCCGGGTCTCCTCTTTCATCGGGAGTCTCTTCCACACCCTCTTCGTCGAATGTACACATTTCCTGTTTGGTGGAGGGTTTTCTGAAATAATCGTTGCATCTGTTTGTAGTTGCGCGAAAAACCAGTGCTTTCAATTTCTTATGGTCTGAATAATCCAGATTTTCCCTCATCTTGTATAATGTGATGAAAATCTCCTGACTGATATCTTCTGCCAGAAGTTTATCCTTCGTGATACAGTATGCAACATATGCTGAGAATCTTTGATATTCATCATAGAACTTATTAAAATTCTCAATCGTCATTCGTATTTACGCTTTCGTTTTATTTTGTCATTTTTTCTTACGTATTCTGTATGACTCATGCTTTTACTTTACTCAGAATCTCTTCTTTCATTTCATCGGTCAGCTCACCCGGTTTCCATGTCAGACCAACCTGATCGCCTTCATAACGCGGAATCAGATGCATATGGAAATGAAAAACTGTCTGACCTGCAATCTCACCATTGTTCTGTACGATGTTAAATCCGTCACAGTTCAGTCCGTCTCTGAGTTTTGTTGCCATTTTTTTTGCAAGAACCATTGCTTTCGCTGCGGTCTCATCCGGAAGTTCATAAATATTGGCGGCATGTGATTTCGGAAGAATCAGCGAATGTCCCTTAGAAGCCGGTCCCAGATCCAGGATCACGCGGAAGTCTTCGTCCTCATATAATGTAGCAGATGGAATTTCTCCATTCGCGATTTTACAAAAAATACAATTTTCCATGATAAATTCCTCCTTCAGAATTCTGTAAAAATAACTGTTTAATAACTATATTGTCTCGTATTTGTGCGAATTTTTCAATACGAAATTTGTTGATTGTGGTATTTTATGATGATACACTTCCCATGAGGTGACAGATTATGCAGGAAAAGAACAAATTTGAACAGCAGAAAAAAGAATTTCAGTCGACACTCTCGATGTTCTCACATGAGATACGTAACCCCCTCGCTCTTATCACAAGTGAGTTACAGATGTTATCCGACCATCATCCGCAACTTTGTCTGGATGAACACTGGGACAACATTATGGAAAATCTGAATTACATCCGCGAGCTTCTCGATGAACTTTCCCGGTACCAGAATGCAGGACATCTCTCTCTCGTATCAACAGATACAAGCCTGTGGCTTGATCGAATTACCAATACCTTTCGACCTGCACTGGATTATCTGGGCATTGTACTTGAGACTGACATCCCTAAGGATCTTCCCCATCTTGAACTGGATCAGACAAAAATCCGTCAGGCTCTTTTTAATCTTCTCCGCAATGCACAGGAGGCCATTCAGCACGCACACGGAAAAATCCAGATTGCCGCTTCTGCTGTTTCAGATGGAATACAGATCACCGTCCATGACAATGGCTGTGGTATGACTGCCCAGCAGACGGAACAGATCTTTTTTCCTTTCGTAACGTACAAGCCCGGCGGCACAGGTCTCGGGCTTGCTGTCACCCGGCAGATCATCGAAGCACACCATGGGACGCTCCGCGTCGAAAGTGTACCCGGTGAAGGAACAACCTTTTATATTCTTCTGCCTCTCGGATGATACAGAAGAATGGAAATCATTATTCCACAAACCAGTCCGGCAACGTGGGCTGTATTGTCCACTCCTGTGCTGGTAAATCCATAATAAAGAGAAAAAAATGCCATGACAAGAATCTGTCTCGCAGACAAATCTCCGAGCCATCCTTTGTTGCGGATCACAATATAAATCATCGCTCCCATAACAGCAAAAACTGCACCGGAAGCACCCGCTGATACGGCAAAATCCATAGATTTCAGCTCAACAAGCACTGAGATCACATTTCCGAGAAGTCCGCCCACAATATAGATGATCAGAAATTTTATCTTGCCGATTACACGTTCAAGACGGCTTCCCAGAACAAACAGAACCAGCATATTATTCAAAAGGTGTTCGATTCCGAAATGCAGGAACATACAGGTAAACAGTCGGTAATATTCCCCACCTTCTATGATCATCGGTGTGTAGGCTGCGCCGCAGTCCAGCATATGCATCGTGTTCTGTGAACTGCCGGTGCATTCCACCGCGAGAAACACAATAATATTGATCAGGATCAGGCCGACTGTCACCGGCTCTTTTTTTATTTCTTCCATATAGATCATTACTCCAGAATTTGTTCAAATCTCACTGTCACATCCTCCGGGATATGATAGAATTTCTTGAAACGTTTTGCCCATCGCTCATTTGGCGGTATAGTCTGACAGCAATATTCCGAATACGGCAGAACAGGCAGCACAATTTCCTTCTGTTCCTGCTCTATTCCCGTCTGTATCAATTGTGCTCTGTAATCGTTTACCTGACCGATTGCCCAAAACATTCTTACATATATCACACACAGAACACAGACCGCCATTCCTGTTATCAGTATAGGATAGAACAACTCTGTCCTGTATCTGCCTGTCAGATATCTGAGAAGCTTCAACAGCAACAGCGCCTGAAAAATATAAGATACGTAAAAACATCTCGCACCAATAGGATTCGCCGCCAGAAGCGGCGCCGCCACAGCTCCCGATGACAGATAAAGAATGCACATGGAAATTCCCTCTTTCCTGTCTACATTTTTCCAGATGCACAAAAGCACATTTGCAAAAAACAAAATCGCAAGCATGGTATTGATCGCATTATTCAGATTTTGATCACTGTCAAATACCCATTGTGGATAAATTTTATGAAAGACACTATATACACTGTACCCACAAAATACTATCGTCATTTCTATTGTGGCAAAAGTTTTTCGCCCACTTTTCTGAATCAAAATCAACAAGACGATAATCAAAAGTATATTTAACACCCAGTTATTTATTGATAAATGATACCAGATATTGCTAATAAACTGTCTTGCCATTCCACTGACAGTTGTGTGAATTTCTTTATATCCGTCTGATCCGTCAGCAGCTCTTGAATAGGCACCATTAGAAAACATAATCAGCGCCCCCGCTATAGAAGCCCATAAAAAATTTAATTCTATAAGCGGAATTTTTTTATAACGGATCAGTGTATACACAACAATCCATACTGCATAAAAAACCACAAACACTGTAATATTCTCAGAAAACAACTGCACAGAAATACCAAGTGGAATTACCATAATTGTTTCCCAGACAGGAATAGCAGACTGCTTCTGCTTCGTATACACCCATTCCGTCCAGTTATAATAAATCAAAAACAGAAAAACCGGTGGAACAAAATTTACAAATGCTGCCGGCCAGCCATAGCTCTGCTGAAACAATGTTGATGGAATTGAGATCAAAAGAAAAAAAGCTCCCAATAATAAAAATGTATTTTCTTTTGTCCTGCTTTCTTCTTCGAAACGTATATTTTTATACATAACATCCAAAAGCCACACAACACCTGCAGCAAGTACCACAGCCTTTGCCAGTACGCTTCTGGTAACCAAAAGTGCCAGAAGATCTCCCAGATAACGGCCATTATAATCTTTAAAACCGTGTTTCATAAGTTCTATCCGTTCATCCAGACCCCACTGCCATTCATCATGGCAGTATGGTACCTTATATCCGATATATAAAAATACAACAAATGCCGCTATATATATCAACCAGCATACCTTACTTTTCTTTTTCATGGGTTATATTTCTCTTTCATTTTTCTTTCAGAAAGTATAGCATACCATATTATAAAAGTCTATATAACCACTTTTCCTTCAACCGTATTGTCAGGCATTCTCCGTCTATTTTAAAAATATGTACCGGGCCTGTGCAAATTCCACCTGATCCTCATCCTGCAGCTGATATTCCTCTCCTGTTTTCAGTAATCTTCCATTTACTGATGTTCCGTTTCTCGAATTGAGGTCAGACAGATAATATTCCTCATCTACTTTCCGAATCTTTGCATGAATACGACTGACTGTCGGAAGAGAGATCACTGCATCGGCAGCATTTTCCATCTTACCGATCACCATAAGGTCACGGTCAAGATAGATCGTCGCAAGTTCTCCCGGTTCACGGCTTACAAGGCTGGCCGGTCCTTCAGTCTGTCCGGCGGATAAGACGACTGTCTCACCATAGTTTTCTGTCTTTTCAGTTTCGTAGTTCTCATTCTGCTGCACTGTTTCCCGGTATACATTCTGTGAATTTTCCAGACGGTTAGCTCCTGTTTCCCCTGTCCATTCCGACATTTTATACTTTTCTTCACCCCATTCCGACATTTTTCTCTGTGATATATCTGCCTCATACAAATTTTCCGAGTTTCTCTCCGCTCGCTTTTTCTTATCGTCACTTTCCTTCGTATCCGCAAGTTCCCTCTTCACCTTTTGTCTCCATTCTGCACTCATCTGCTTTTTCTGCTTCTTCTTTTCGGCTGTCCAGGACAAGAATGCAGCGAGAACCAAAAGGATAATAGCGCCTCCGAAGATAGCTTCCGCCGGAATCCCAGGAAGATATCCCAGATAGCGAAGTATAAGAAAAATGATCAAAACTGCTGCTGTGGAAACACAAAGTAAAGCACCCGTCCATTCGTTGGAGGACTTTTGAAAATCAGACTCTTCTTTCTTTTTGCCTTTTTTTCTTTTTGAAGTTTTATTTTCCACGTCTGTCTTCAGTAAATGTGAAACATCTGCCTTTTCCTGTATTTTTTCTCCAAAATTGTCCATACTATCCAGATTATTTTCCGGAGGCTTCTGCTCCTGATTCTGTGTAGATTCTCTATCGTTGCTTTTCTCTGTAACTTCTCTGTTCTGATAAATTGCCTCTTTTATATGTTCAAGCTGAAATCCTGTCTCCATTGCTTTCCGGTAGACTCCATAGCCCATACTCACTGCCTGAGAGTCTTCATGGTCAAGTCTCGGGAGAAGGTATTCTGTCAGTTCCCGGAACTGTTCCTGTATCGGATGATGATAATCCGGAAGACAGCAGAATTTCACTTCTCGCTTCTCTATATCCAGAAAGATATACTCCGGACATAAAAGCAGCTGGTCTGTATTCATAAGAAACTCCGCCATCTCTTCCATCACACGAATAAATCCGCAAAAAAGCATGTGCAGATCTTTTCTGTGAAATTTCCTCTGTTCATAAAAAGATGCCAGCGACTGCCTGGATGTGATATCATAATAAAACAGCAGATTCCCGTCCAGTCCCTGCAATCTGCACTTTAATATAGAGGGAATCACATTTCCTGTCAGCATTCGTACCTGATAGGATGCTGTATTTACCTTTTCTTCTTCTCGTAGAATCAAATAATTGTGACTTACATCTCTTTTATATTCTGCATACATATTTTAATCTCCTGTTATACCAATCACATCCTTTGCAGCCTTGAGCCTGCGGATCCACTTTACCGGCCGAATAACTTTTGAGCTTCCTTCTGTTTTTAATGTCCATTTAAATCCACCAAAACCTGCAATCGTATCTGCTTCATAAGTTACACTGACTTTCTTTTTTCCTGCATTTACATGGCATCGCAGATTTTCCGCACCAAAGAATCCTACATTTCCAAGCTCCTCACCACGGATTTCTGCTGCTGCCTGCGCCTGTCCGTCCTGACGCACTGCCTCCATACTTCCACTCAATGATGCTTCGCAGGCTGCCGCCGTCAGCCATGCCCGGTTATGTACAAAAAATGACAGATAAATGACTCCCATAACTGTCAGAAGCACGATAGACATGACACATGCAGCCTCTATCGTAAAACTACCCTTGCACAGATTACTTCTATATTGCTTATGTCTTGAGTTTACAATCCTGTATCTGTAATTTTTGAGGATTCTTTTCTTCATATAACCATCCCTCCTACATATCCCAGCAATAAAAAAGGTACCAGTGGAATCTCCGTCTTTCTGCTCTTTCGAAACACCAGCAACAGGACACCGGAACATGCCGCCGCAAGCAGCATTCCGATGCAGGCCATCTGAATGTAGCTTTCCATTCGCATCATACATCCCAGTGCCATAAGAAGCCATCCGTCTCCCATACCTACCTGTCCCCGTGTCAGGATGCTGCATGCAAGAATAAAAATACCTATGGCCGCCGGAATCAGATAGTCCGTCATTGTTCTTCCGGTTTTGATACTGTATGCCACTCCTGCCAGTCCGAACATCAATGTGACCGGTATTGAGATTTCTCTTTTTCGGATATCCAAAAAACTGCTGACAAGCAGAAAGATCAGTGTGCCGTATTTTTCCATTTTCCTTTTCCTTCTTTCTTCTGATCATTTCATTCTTTCTGAGATTTTTATTGCAGCTTATGTAATGTCTACGCTGAATCTCTATCTGCATTTGCTGCATACATGCATGTTTCCAAGCTGTGATTTCTTGACCAGCCGAACGGTACGCTTCAGTCCACTGCAGGACGCATCATTGTGGTAACGGTTCCCGGAACCTGTAATGTAAACAGTCCCGGAAGGGTTCTGATGTCGGCTGCAGGTCTCACATGGGCTGTATTTCTCCCCATTATCATTTCGCCTCTGTGATACACTGCTTCCGGACACCTGTGTAATAGACAGGTTCAGATAACGGCAGCCTGCTTTTGTGTGATATACAGAACCACTTTCTGTCACAAAAACCATTTCTTCAGGTTCTGTGCTGTCACCGGAGCCTTTCCCGCCTTCTTCTGCGCCCGTCCACGCATGGACTTTCACGGTATTATGCATCCAGACTTTTGGAAGTGGTATCAGCGCACCAACCGGACTGTATGAATACACATCGGGCAGTGTGATTTCATCCGGTCCATTTCCGTCCGCCACATACGCATACATCCCGGCTTCCTTCGTCTTTTCACACAACGCCTGCAAATGTGTCGTCTGCAGACTGTAAATGTCCATAAAGGAAATCATTGTCACCATACCCAGAAAAAACAGCGGAAGTACAAGTGCTGTCTCTACTGACAGTCCTGCCTTTTTTATCTTTACACATGAGGTACACAAAGATACCTTTTCAGAAAGCGTCAGGAGGATTCTGCCTATCGGGGACGACAGATACCATCTGTTCAGAGAGCGTGTCCTTTCTTTATTCTTTCTGTCTATCTTGTTTTGATTCCCATTGAGCTTTTTTTGTGCCTTCTGAAAAAGCATCTTTCTGCACCTCCTTTTAGCGGGCGGCGAGAACGCCGCCCTTCAGCCCTCAGATATAGCTGTATTGTTTTGTTACGGTATATGTTCTGCTTCTGTTTGCCTGCACATCCACAGACGCCTCAATTGCTTCAATACAACAGTCCAGCCGGAACTGTTCTCTGCCTTTTGTCGCACGTATCTCCGCTTCAATCATATCCATTCCCCGCTTAAGTTTCTGCGAACGTGAAGTGGATAAAAGAAGTACCTGCAGATAATCTTCATATGACATGCCGCCCTCCACATCTTTGCGCTCACTGTCCATTTCCTGCAGGAGATTTGAAAGATTTTCCAGTGACAGCTGCCAGTCCGCCGGTGATTTCACAAGCGGTACTTTTCCTCCATGAAAGAGTTCCCGCAGATCCACAATACTCTCCGCAAATGACCAGCACAATATCAGCGCTGTCTCAATCACCACTGCTGCCGGAGGAATCAGAAAACCGGATGCAACCGCCAGTGCAAGTGCCTGTATCTGTGCTCTCTTTGATGCATCAGTCATCAATGCCGATACATTGATTCCTTCGCGGATCAGAAGGAGCCGCCTTGCAACTGTCTGGAGATTTTCCCGGTCACTGGATTTTCCACCCAGAAGATACTCAATCTGATATTTAAGTCCTGCGGTGGACGGTTCCCGGTAATTTCCCAGATGTTCCATCAGATACTGCTGGTAGAGAATCTGCGAAGTCGCAGAAGAAGTCTGGATATTCTCCGCCGGAAGATTGATTCCTTCCTGCAGCTGTCGGTGTGACACAAGATTCGAAAGAGAAATCTGATTCTCGGAAATACCCTGATCAGCCGGAACAACCAGATCAAGCAGCCCCATTTTTCGAATCTGTTTTATGATTGGAATCGGATTCGTGACTGCAGGAGGTTTTGGTGTTTCCACGATCTCATTGCCGTCGGCATTTCCGCCTGATTCTTCACCACTTCCGAAGATATCTTCGGCACCTGAACCGGTTTCTGACTTCGAGGCAGCTTCGGCTTCCTGACTTTTTTGTGCTGCTGAATCCATCTCTGTATCATAATTTTCGAGGCTGTTGCCATCCTCACTCTGACGTCCGGCTTCTTCCGCCTGTCTGATCTTTTCTTCTTTTTTGTGATAACGGTCAAGAAGAAGTCCTACGCCCTGGCTTCCAAGTGTGTCTCTCATAAATGTCACTGCCTGCCGGAAAAAAATTTCTCCGCCTTCATCAGTTGCCAGACGATAGCCGGTAAATCCGCCCTGTTTCAAAGCAAGCTTCTGACTGTTCTGTTTCAGTACAGGTTTCATATAGGATTCAAGGTTGTCATATACCGCAGCCAGATTTAAATCTGAGTTTCCCTGTGCTCCGTCAATGAAAAACAGGTCATATTCCTTCATAAGGAAACGGTCATACTGTCCAAACAGAGAATAGAGTCCGATATCCATACTGTTCAGAATCTGTGTTCTTGCCGCTGCAGCCTGCACCGACTGGATTCCGGTCGTAACAAGTGACAGCAGCAAGCTCAGAATCAGCGCCAGAAAAACAGTGATACTTCCTTTTTTCTCCATTGGCATACTCCTTTCCTTTTCAGATAGAATTACTCTGCTTCGTAATCTTGCTCAAAATACTTCTCACCAGATTCGTCAGCTGTTCCTTAAAAATGATTACCAGACTGATCAGCACCACCAGTATCAAAATGATTTCAACGACACCTACTGCATCTTCTTCACGCATAAACTCTCTTGCTGTCCGCATACATGCACTCATATTCTGCCTCCTTATTCTATCTGCTCTTTCCTGCTGCTCCATCATCCATAGAAAGATAAAAATGCCGGTATCATAATGATCGCCATCACCACCGCAAGCATCATGACCATCGGTACGAGCAGCTTTGTAGCCGCTGTCTCACCCAGCACTCTTGCCTTTCGCTTCCTTTCATCCCACGCTTCCAGTGCTTCTTTTTCCAGAAGATCCGCCATTCTGTGACTGCCTTTTTGCAGATTCTGGATCAGAATCGTGGAAAAGGTCTTATACTTCATCTGCCCGCATCTTTCTCCGAATCTGCGATATGCTTCCAGTTCTGCAATACCACTGTCCATCTCATGACACATGATTATGATCGCTTCATACGCATATCGCCCGGTCTTTGGACGGTTTCTCATGTAATCTGCACCCATTTTCTGAAACACCTTACGTGCCGTCATGCCTGCCTGAATCAGAAGAGTAAATTTCATGATCAGCGACGGATAATCCATCAAAAGCTGTTCTGCGCGTTTTGTCATTTCTTCCTGCTGCTCTTTTGCTTTTTTCAGCATCACAACAAACGCTGCAAAAAAAGCAAGTGATGCCAGAAGTGATCCTGTCCGATCACCGGACTTCTGCCAGATAAGTTTCTGACCGTCCCATTGATCCGGCAGATAATAATAATCCGGATCCTGTTTCTGCTGATTGTATTCTTCGATGATTTCTCTTAATTCTTTTTGTTTCTGTTCTGTCTCATTTACTTCCTGCTCCGGTGCGACTTCTGTCTCCTCCGTCTCTTTTTCCGGAATCTCCACATCAAACTTCTGCGGTTTCCGACCATCCACAGACACTTCAAGTTCTTCCGTGTATGCACCATCCGGATTCTTCTCCATGCGGTGTCCTTCCTGATAGACCACATCTTTGCCGTCTGTCATGGTCAGTGCCATTCCCAGAAGGTTTCCGCAAACCGCAACAAGCAGAAACAGCCGCATGCTCTGTCGATCCGCGATTCCGTCCAGACGAATCCAGCCGGCCTTCCCTACAAGCACAATCCCAAAAGTCAGCACAAAGAGTATTATATGTACCCACATATCTTATCCTGTGCGGCTCTCCCGCATTTCCTTTCTAAACTTCAATATCTACGATCCGTCTTCCGAGCCAGTAAGAAAACCCGTAAATTGCAAGACATAAGGACATCGCCAGGATTCCGAACGGATTTCCATAGAGTACTTCAAGGAATCCCGGTGAAGTCATCTTAAGATACAGAATGATTCCGGCCGGCATCAGACTCATTATCATCTGTTCCGCCTTTTTTGCCGCCAGTGTCGTCTCAATTTCTCTGCGCACGTCAATCTTGTCACCCAGCATCCTCGAAGAAGTCTGTATGATCCGGTTCATGTCACCACCGGTTCTTTTGGCGGTATAAAAAACAGCTGCAAAATTTTCGATATCTTCGATTCCACTTCTGTCACCGAAACTCATAAAAAGCTCTTCCACCGGCACACTTACCTTCAGCTGTGTTTCCATATAATGAAATTCCCGCACAATATCTGTTTCCTGCGGATACAGCCGTTCCAAGTCTCTGGAACATGCCATAACTGCATTTTCTACAGAATATCCTGCCTGAACGGCAACACTCAGCGCATTTAACGCATCTTTAAACTGATAATTCAGGTTCTTTTTCCGTTCACGGATCAGCCCTTTCTTTTTCCATTTCAGAAAAAATACCGTAACCGGCAATGCAAGAAACATCAGCCATGGATTCTGATAGAAAAGATAATCCACCGCACCACACAGCAAAAGTCCCTGCACCAGATACTTCAAAATCTCTGTCATGGAAAAACGATACTCTTCATAACTCTGCTTCATATGGTCACTCCTGCCCGTATCAGCTTTTCCCTGTTCAGAAGTTCGGCGGTCTGTACCAGTCCCTTTCCCTCCTGCCAGCGATAAAGCGTACGTGTCTTTATTTCATGATTTTCAAATCCGCATATTTCTGTTATCTCAAGTACCTTACGGCTTTTGTCACGCATTCTTCCCAGATGAATAAGAATATCAACACCGGAAGCAATCTGCCTTCGAATGGCCTCAAGCGGAAGATCTACTCCCATCAGGGTCATGGTTTCAAGTCTTGAGAGCATGTCCGAAGCCGAATTGGCATGGGCAGTGCTTAAGCTTCCGTCATGTCCGGTATTCAGACTCTTTATATGGACTCCCTATGTTCCCATCATGCAGAAATACAATATCTGTACTTAATATACACTGTATATAACGTTATTATCTTGCCATTCCACAGTTGCAAAAAGAAAAGAGAGCCTTTCACAGCCCTCTTTCATATTGACTTTCTCATTCATTTGTCATACTTAACAGTTTGGCAACCAATGTCTCTAAACTTTTTCCCAAAAATGGGACAAAGTCTGGTATTGCACCAAATGCCATCCCAATTATTATCATTCGCCCACATTCTCTTGCAGATTCCAATGCAAATCCATAACTCAAAACACCTGTCAGAATAAATATAATTGATAAAAAGTAAAGCAAAATATTTCCCAACATCATCGGAATTTTTAATAACCAGCGAATCAATGTCATTACTGCAAGAATTAAATATAAAAACACTTTTATTATGTACTTAACCAACATTTTTAATCCCTCACTTTTTTATCTTTCCGGACAGCAAGAATCTTGCCATCCGGACTTCCTTTTTTTTGCTATCCGGACTTCCACTTTTTTGCTATCCGGGCTGCAAAATTCTTGCTATCCAATGCAGTTCATTATCCTTTTGTGTATATCATTTCCGTCAAAATCATCTCTTCTGCATCATGACAAATGGCATTCATCCTCCTTGTCCATTCCATGTTGTCCTGCCTTTTTAATTTCTCTGTAATTCCTTGTTTCTCCATCATCTGTTTTACTAATTGTTCTTCCCTATCCCTTGCTTCTGCATCAATCTGATTCAAATGCTCGACAAGTTTTCCTTGTAACAACAATATTTGATATTTTGCCTTTCTGTGTTCCTGTAAATAGCTTTTACGAAGCATCCCATATTTCCCATAAGTTGGTTCGATATCTGTAAGTGCCAATTTTGGCAAATAATAATCACCACATAACATATAAGTAAGTCCATTTTTCTCATCATAAATTTCGTTCTGCATAAAATATTCTCCTTTTCTTCCTATAATTGGTCGTACATCTTCAACAGTGTTCCCTTTTTCATTTGACTATATTTCACCTGTAATTCTTCATATTTTTTCTGAAGACTTTCATATTCGTTTTTCGGAACACTATCGGATAATTTCTGTTCTAAACTCTTAATCCGTGCTTCCTGTGCTTTTGCAATAGCATCACTTTTAGGATTTCGCAATATCATTCCCTGTTGTTTTTCCTTCAATTCCATCATGACCTGTTTCACATTCGGATTATTATAGAAAAAACCTCTGGAAAGTCCTGTTAGTTTTGTAAGTTCAGCAACTGAAATTTTTATATTTTTTCTATACATTGTTTCAATAGCTGTTATTGCTGTTTCCGTCATTTCCGCACTTTTTTCTTTTGCCAGTGCTACCATTTTATCGTGTTTCTGCATTTTCCTTTTCCCTCCTGTATTGTGCTAATAATTCATTCATTTCATCTCGTACAGCCTTTGTATCCTCCGCTAATGCTTCGTTTCTTAACCGCCGATAATGTGGTATGGTTCGTGTATCCTTATGCCCCAACAGCCTTGCAATGCTATCATCATCTAATTTCATTTCTGTAAGTTTTACTCCAAAAGTATGTCTAAAACGATGTGTACGAAACTCAAAATAATTTCCATTATCATCCCTGATATCATTTTCATAAATCATGATATTTACATGATATTTCAGCATTGAATCTGTATACAATTTTCCATTATCTTGCAGAAAAATATATTCTGAATCTGGATGCTCCTTTTCTGAAACTTCTATTGCTTTTCTAATCAATTCTGCCAGCTGATTGCTAACTGGTCTTTTATATTTCCTTGTTTTCTGCTGGATAATAGTTATAAAATAATGTCCAGATTTCTCAGATAAGCAATCCCTTCGCAAAGTCAACGTATCCTCTATTCTTGTACCGAGCATCTGATGTATTATTAAACATCTGCCTAACTGGGGCTTTAATTTTGTTAATGCACAATTAAATCTTCTGATTTCTGCATCTGAATACGCTTCTGGTAAAGCGTTGTCATATGCTCTGCAATCACTGGACAGAAAAAGGTTGCATATATTTCCTATTTCCAGTTCACGCCCTATTTCATCCAACAGATTATCCAAAACCGACAGCTCTGTCGTGTAACTGACTGATGTAAGACCAGTATCCGTTTTTATATAAACCAGATAATCTTCTATCATATCCCTGCTAATTTCTGTAAAGTGCTTTACTTCTGGGAATCGATCATACATGAAACTAGCAAACCGACGGAATCCACGCAATTCACCTTTTATACTACCCATTGCTTTTGTCTGGCAGTGGCTATACAATATTTTCTTTATTATCTCTTTAAATTCTTTCTGCCTGATCTCACGAAAATCTAATCTATATCTTCCACGAATCGGATTACTCCTTGGCACAATATCCAACTTTCTCATATCCCATACATCTTTTTCATTTTCTGGAATATCTGCTGTTTTACACTTCACAACATACTCATAATACATTTTCAGAAAAGAAATCTGAGCGCTACTTTGTTGCTCAACATTCCGCCTATCCGGTCTATTTCTTCTAACATACAGCGCCAATCCTTTTTTATATAAAAATGCTTTATAACTTCTCTCCAGTTCTTCCCATTTTTTATCAGTGATGCTACTACAACTTGTACACTTCTCATTCAGAAATTCTTTCAACAGATCAAATCTGTAAATATCATTTACTACTGTTGATAATGACAAACGTCTACATCTATCATCGATATACCCATAAATCTCATCCTGCATCTTTTCATTATGAATCTCTGATATGTAGTACACCCTGTTTTCCTTCCATTTCAGTCCTGCCAACTGTTTTTCTGTAGCTTGTTGATAACAGTCATACGAAATCAAATTAATATTACCTTTCATCATCTTCTGCTCCTTTCAATTTAAATGACTGATTTTTAGAGAAATATTTATCTTCAGCCGATACAATACGTTCCGGCATGAAATCAATGTACTGTTTTGTCATATTCTCACTTGAATGTCCTAGATAATCTCGTACCCCTTGTATAGAAACCCCATTTCCGTACATTGAAGTTGCAAGGTTATGTCTGTAATCGTGTGCTCTAAAGATATAATCTCCGCAGGCAATCCCACGAACCTTACACTCCCGAATCATCTGATTTGAAAATGTCTGTCCATTAAATGCACCACCCTTTTTATTTTTGAATAAATACTCCCCATTTTTTATTCCGTACTTTTTTTCATAATCATTCACCAGTCCAACCAATAAACTGGGAACAGGAATGACTTTTTCTCTCCGCATTTTGCTTTGATATATGCGCATCCAATTCTCATTGCCTTGTGAATAAAAGGCTCCCGATTTTATTGTACAAACCTCGCTTTTCCTAATTCCTGTGCAAAACAAAATCAAATACATCAACTGTAAATGCTCTGGGAATGCCGGCAGCTCCTTAATCAGATGAGCAATTGTTTTTTCTGGAACACTTCTTTCATTGTGTTCTGAAAAACCTTTTTTTAAAAATCGTTCCGGATAAAACTTCAACACTTCAATATTTTTCATTTTCAAAAACTGTAGAAATGTATGCATATGTGTGATATATCGGTTAAAAGTAGAATACTTAATATCGGACTTATCCAAAACAGACACATAACCCTCTATATCTTGTATCTCCAGTTCAGTTACTTTCTTACTCTGTCCATCCAGATATTTTAAAAATTGTGAAATAAAACTTATTGTATTTCGGATATTTGATAAAGACAGATCCGATATCCCGACCAAATATTTTGCGTATAATTGTAAATACCAACGATTTTCTTTTTCGTAAATATTAATAAATGAAAGGCTTTTAACAGGTGAACTAGCATTGATTCTCGATTTATCAAACTGAAACCTATCCATATACCAGATACACGCTCGCCAATTTGTCTCTGAATCTGTCAGAAATAACGTTCTTCTCGCAAACTCAACAATCTTAGAAGCCTGTTTTTTTATAATTTCCGACTCCTTGTTTAAATACAGATAAAATCTGTTTTCGTCTGCCTGTTCCATTTCTTCAATATCATCTATTCCGTACTTATCGCAAAACCGTATAAGTGCTTTTAATGGTTCTAAAAAATATCTTCGATGTCTTTGTACCTTATCCATATTCAGAATTTCACACAGCAATATTTTTGTCTGTCGCACCAACTGTGATGAATGTATCCTCGTTAAGTCCCATAACAAATCATTCTTATCAACCACCTGACGGAAAGATTGTGCTTTCTTCTTATTGGGGACATACAGCAAAAACAATTTGTCTTGCTTAAAAAACTCCTGTTCTACAGAGAAGGGCTTTCCTTGTGAATAGACATCCGGCATATTTTCTATTTTTAAACGATCAAATAAGCTCAGTAATTCCGCTTTATATTTTTCTGAAATATCCTCTTTTTCAAGAGAGTCCATATACATTTTTCTCGTTTCATAGTTAATATCTGCAGTACACTGTATATCTGTATACTGAAAAAATTTGTATAACCGGTTATAGTATTTTGCTTCTCCAGTCGTAACTAAAGATATTTCCTCCTTTAATTTCTCAGGTATTTTTTCCTGATATAACTTCGGAACAATTTTTAATACTGCCAAGGTAATCCCTCCTTCCTTTTACAGAAAATCTGCAATTTGGTATAAATTTTCATTATTTGAGTAGTATTGATCTGTCGCTTCTACCAATCGTTCATTATTTTCACCCAAGTATTTAATGGTAGTTTCAACTTTCTTATGCCCCAGGGCAAAACGAATGTCATTCAAATCCCATCCTTCTTTTCTTCTTTCCTCCGCAAAATAGTGTCGGAGCTGATGCGGATGGGAATTGATATCCGTTTTTTTGGATAGCCTTTTCAACATGCTATACACAGAATCCGCATCTAATGGCTCTCCTTTGTTTTTTCCAGTTAATTTTGTAAATAGATACTCCGAGTTCATCAGACTTTTTCGGTTATCAGAAATGTACTTAACCAAGAACTCAAAAGTTGTATTACTTAACAAAGCCATTCTATATTCTGCATTTTTTGCTCTTGCCAAGTTGGTATTGGATTCACGATACCTTACCCGAACCGTCCTTCTTTCAAAATCAATATCTTCGGTATAATGGATTCCTAGAATTTCCCCTAATCTAAGACCGGTTTCTGCCATCATTGCTATCAGCAATCGATCTCTATCATTCGTACAGGCATTTATCAGCTCCTGTATTTCTTCGGATGTTATTTCTTCCAGATTAGGTTCTTCTTCTTTGAAGAAACCTTTAAACGAATTCACTGCATTTTGATGATTTACTCCCATACTGTCAAAATATGATACTTTTTTTACTCGTAAGACTTTAAGCATTGGCAAAACATCTTCCAGTGCCAAAAACTGGTAGTATCTGAAGACTGCACCAAGATACATATTGCAGGTCTTATTGCTCGTCTGTGTATTATGCTCAGTATGCTTTCCACTCTTAACCCAATACAAGAAATCAATAAAATGTTTATTCTGCTCTGAATAGGATAGCAATGTAATCTCATCCAATCCTATCGTTTGCTCCTGCAGATAATTGTAATAATATGAAAGTGCGAAGGCTGCGGATTTTACAGTATTCGGAGAAGTATTAATCTGATCCAGATGCTTCAAATACTTTGATGGAAGGATTTCAATTTCTTCAATATCAGAAATAATCAAAAAACGTGGTCTATTATCTTTCAAAACCGAAACAACCCTATATTTCAATCCACAGCCCTCCTTCCTTTCGTTTTGATTTATTTGACTTCTTTGACTTCTTAATTCTACATTATACACAAAGAAGTCAAAATGTCAATTACGTTTTTGATTTCTTTGACTTTTGCAAGAATATCAATAAAGCATTTTTTGATTTCTTTATGTTTTAAATTGATTTTTAGGGATATAATTGATAAGATAAAATACAAGAAGTCAATTTATACAAAGTCAAAGAAGTCAAGAGGAGATTTGCATGAACGAATTTATATCAAATTCAGGCACACTAATAAATCCTGACAGCGTTTACGATCAGGAAAGATTCATCAATATACTTCAAATCATTTTACAGAAAAAAACACAAAAAGAATTATCTGAACAAACAGGCTTAAATAATGCAACCATTTCACGAATGCTCAACGGTGCCCGATCTGGAAGACCATATAAAAGCACTATTGATAAAATTGCAAAAGCCATTGATGATCCAGAACTTATCCAAGAATTATATGATGCAACGGGATATTCTTCTAAGAAAATACAGGAACGGAAAAAGATAATTGCAGACAATGGATTTTCTCTGGATCTCTCTACTGTTCAGGTGCATGAAAAATTTTTTTCTACCTTAATGCGTGGACTTTCCATGATGACAAGTCTGCATAAAGTTGAATGGACAATAAAATCCGGAACACCCAGATCATACGATTATTTAATTGAATTAAAAGAGGGAACTATAGATTATTGGTATATTAGATATGTAGATAGAATTACTTCTGATGAAGAAAGAAAAAAAGCCTTAACTGCCATTTATGGAGAATTTGCAAAATTGAAATTGGACGGAAAAATCAAAGTTTCTTGCGCCACTCCTTCTTATGAAGATTATGATTATTTTGTTACAATTCCACCATACCAATTAAATACAAATGCTTCAATTATATATTTTGATTCTGAACTCGAAAGATTTGCAGACGAAACCTTTTTAGAGACAGCTTTACCACTTAAAGAAAATATTCCTGTTAAGGATTTTTGTAATCTTACCGAATCACTGATACTATAACTATTTGAATTTATCACAGAGAGAGTTGCTTATGGCTCTCTCTTTTTTAACGCTTCCTCCTCCTATGTTCTAATTCATTATGGCAAATCATTTTCTAAAGCAAGATCCACCCCGGTAATACCATATCGCTATTTTAGCAATACGGCATTTTCCGGATGTTGAAATCTTGCTGAGGATTGTGCTCCCCAGTACCTCACATTCAGCATAAATATATAATTGGTTCCTCGAATTTCTTCGGTCACAGCACAGGGAGAAAAAATAGGCTAAACAGCCCTATATCCCTGTGAAATCACCATGTGATTAAAAAATAGCAAGGACAGGAAGTGTGGATACACTTCCGCAAAATTGCCAATTTCGGAGCCATATCCAAAATTGAAAAATACATAAAAATCAAAAATCCGAAACCTTACTTGATATCCAAATTTATAATTTTTACAGATTACAAAAAAACCAATATGAAAATTTTACAAATTTTGTACCACCTGTAAAATTCCCATATTGGTTTTCATTCAGCTTTTATGGATTTGGAATATTCTATGTTTTCAAATATTTTACTTTGAGCAAAAAACAGCTCTATAAACTTTTATCATTGCATTTTCTGGTATAATTTCATCAACTCTCCCACACAATCTGCTTCCGTCATTTTTGTACTAAAGCCATACGCAGCCATAACAGCTTTATCATTTGCAGTATGTGCTCGCCGTAACTCGGCTGGCATTGTTAAAGGATCATATAAAGCCGCAAGATTACTATTAGGATATAATGTTCTTGCTTTCAAAATTTCCTGTGCCGATTTTTCAATTTGTTCCCGATTCTTCTCCATTACTACAGGCCACGGGAAATTGTTATACACTATTGTGTTTGAATAACTATAATCACTTTTTAATCTTCCACACACTGCTCGCATCCATGCCATATGAACATTCGACATCAATACACCAAATTCATAAAATGATGCATTTGGCATAGTGAATAATTTGTCTCCCGGAATAATTTCACCATCTAAATAATCCATTGGAATATATCTACGATTCTGAGAAGAAACTTTGGGAATCGCAATATATTGATTTTTATGTTCAAGTATTGATGCAAATAAAGTTGGATTCTCAGCCGCTTTTTTTGTGTTCGCTCTTGTACTACTAAGTCTAAATTCACGTACTTTATTCACCCGTTCTAATATCATCGGACATTTTTTTAATAATCCAGGATCAGCTCCAACAAGCCAAATACAATATCTCGGCTTTCGATCAATAAAATCTTTTCCCATCATATAATGTCTAAAAAACGGAGAAGCCTGTGGTTCTTTTTCCAAAAACTCTTCCTTTTCCTCTTCCGTCAATATTAAAAATCCACCATCAATTGCTTGCCCACCTAATGCTATTTCAGGAACATTACACAATGGTTTCATTCTTTTTTCAATGAATATATTTTCTGCATCAAGCAAATATCCATTAATATTATTCGCCGGAATTGCGTTCTCACCTGAATAAATTATTTTCTGCTTATTATTTACAGCTCTGCTAAAGCCAACAATTACACAATGAACATGCGCTTTTATTGACGCTTCACTATCCCATATAAATGTTCTGTATGCAAAATCAATATGTACACCTGATCAAAAAGCGGTTTCCAGAGAATCGAAACACTTTCTCCCTGTGTAATTGAATTAGTTGATACCAATGCTGCTCTGATATTATAATTTCCCATATAGTCAGCTGCTTTTTTATACCAGCAACTAACATAATCAAGATTTCCTATACTCTTCCATCCTTCAAATATCTTCTCAACATCTTCCTTCTGCTCCGACGCCATCCAACGTGCTCCTACAAATGGCGGATTTCCCATTATAAACGATAATTTTTCTGCAGGAATTACATCATTCCAATCAATTCTTAATGCATTTCCTTCTGTGATATTTACATATGTCTTTAAAGGAAGAAAATCATCATTAAATCCATACACAATATTTTTCGTTTCTTCCAACATTTGAGATTCTGCAATCCATAAAGCCGTTTTTGCAACTGTAACTGCAAAATCGTTAATCTCTATTCCATAAAATTGCTGAATAGAAACTCTAATTGGATTATTTACCTCTACCAATGTCATTTGTCCGCCAACTTTTTCCTTTATCACCTCATTCTCCAAACGACGAAGCGACAAGTATGTTTCTGTAAGGAAATTTCCAGAACCACACGCAGGATCAAAAAATGTAAGTGATGCCAATTTATTTTGGAATTCTTCCAATTTTTTATCTCTGGTACGCTTCACTTGAATTGCTCTAATACTATCAAATTCCTTTTGCAAATCTTCCAAAAAAAGCGGACTAATAACTTTATGTATATTTTCAATAGATGTATAATGCATTCCTCCTGAACGTCTGGTCTCAGGATTTAATGTAGATTCAAATACCGCTCCAAATATAGTTGGAGAAATATCACTCCAATCAAAATCTTCTGACGCTTTTGTAAGAAGTAATTCTTTAATTTCCTCTGTAAAAGGTGGTATCTCAATAGTTTCATCAGCAAATAACCCACCATTTACATACGGGAACTGAGCAAGTTCTTCCTCCAAATACTCGTCTCGCTCTGATACAGGTGTATCCAATATCTTAAATAATTCTAATAAAGCTCTCCGGCAATCCTTTACTTCATATGTTTCCAAATAATCATGGAACATATTTCTCTTTCCGAAAATACCAGCATCTTCTGCATACAAGCAAAAAACAATTCGCACACATAAAGCATTCAGGCTCTTTAGTTTATGCTCTCTTTTTTCTTTCTGCTCAAATGTTTCATCCTTTTCCTTAATATCTGGTATACGATATTGTTTTAAAAACGCATCATAAATAAGCCCAACAATACCTCCTGCTTTTATTGATACTTCCATTTCATGCGATATTGTCTTTACTTCCTTTTTCACCAAGAAGTCCAACAATGGATATTTGCTTTGTAATTCATCTAAAGCAATCTTTGTCGGTTCTGGCTGTTTCTGGTTCATATCATAAATCCAAATTTCAGCAAAATTTGACGTAACAATCCACCGAGCTCTTTCATCAAAAGTCAGCTTCCCATTATATCTGTCTGCCTGTTCAAATGGAGTAAGATCAACATCTCCTGAATTCCTGATTTTCTGATCCAATGCTTTTCCAAGACTCTTCTGTTCAATAATTACTCGTGTTTCAGGAATATATACATCAATACGTTTTGTATTTCCATCAATTACAACTTTCTTTTCAAAGTTCAAACGTTCTGTCACATTATCCATTCCCAAAACATTCGTCAATAAATCAATCCAATAAGAACGTCCATCTTCATCTTCTTTCCCTTTTCCCATCCATCGGTTTACAAATTGACGGGCAGCCTCTCTTTGTTCTGCATCTGTCATGCTTTTTCCTCCTAAATAATCGTACATTCACAAATCTTTCTCCGACTATTTTTACATATCATATCCACAGTATATCATAAAATTATTACAGAACAGCATTCATATATCATTATTTGTATTTTGTCTACACACAAGGAACTTCTACCGCCAAATCATAATAATATTGATACATGACCATGTTATCTTTTGCTTCTATATACACTCTCTGAGCTTCTTTCATCAAGTTATTCCAAATATCTTTCCATTCACTAGGAGCCGAATCTAAAAACCACATATTATTAAATGACATTTCTATCGTCCCCCATAAATCATCTTCTTTACGCTCAGTTTTTATATTCATCTGCATATTTCGTGCAATTTCCAATGCATCTTTTTGTAAAAAAGTGAATTTCACTACTTTTTGAGGATCTGGAACTTTCTTAAAACAACGCATATGAGCTTCTGCCTTTTTTATAATTGTTTCCAATTGTTCATCATGCCATTTTTTATCCTCTAGTATCTCTTCTTCTGACATTTGCGCTTTTTCTGCATTAATTTCTCTTTGCATTTCTTCCAATTCACGCTGTGCAATATCATAATATTTCTTTTCAATCACCATAATCTCCCAACTCCATAAAAAAAGAAACAGTCAACATTTTCGTTACAACTGTTTCCTTTATTTTTGAAGTCCCCGGAGCATTTGTATCACTACATTCTGTTCTTTTTCATCAAGATTATTCCAAATATTCAAAACCTCTTGTTGTGATTCTGATAAGCTTACTGGAACATCCATTCCGGCAAAGAATTGTGCCATTGTTACTCCCAGTGCATCACATATCTTTTCTACAGTAGGCATAGTGGGTAAACTTTCTTTAGCAATAATTTTTCCAATCGAAGATTGAGATATACCAGTCAATTGTGACAGCCGATATTTACTCATATCACGTTTTTTACATAAAGCTATAATATTGTCCGCAATATAATCCTCTGTACGCAAGTAAATACACCTCTTTCCGATAGTAGTTACCTTAATTGTAACTAGAAATCCGAAAAAATATTAGAGATGTATCTTGCAAGTATTTACTAAGGGAAACAGTAGTATTAAAACAAAAAAAATAGAACTATATAAAGTTGTATTCCATTAATGTCAGCTTATTATCTAAATGCTCATATTCTCTTTGTATTTCTTCAATTTTATCATATAGTTTCAGCACTGTCGAACCCTTTATCATTTTATTTTCTTGGCACATCTGCCGGAATTTTTCTTTGTACTCCCGCAGTATTCTTCCTTTTTCCTCTAATTCCTCCAGTGTTTTAATTTCCTCTTTATCTGCCATGTATTTTCCTCTCAGACATAATTTTTAATACATAAATAATAACCTTTTTTTCGCTGTTGTTCAATTACAACTTATCGCCTTTTTCTCCCATCAATCGACAATCTTCTTTTTGCTATATACATATGATATACTTCTTTTTATACAACCAATTACTATTGTATAACTCACCATTTTTTCTATCTACAACACAAAAAAGTCAAGTTGTGATGGAAAGGAGGTGAGGACATGGAAATAAATTATGCACTTATAGGCAAACGTATAAGAGAAACCCGCAAACAACGAGGATTATCTGCCGAGGAGCTGGCTGAAATCGCTGATCTTTCTACTGTTTATATAAGCTATATAGAAAATGCCAAGCGTAAACCCAGTTTAGAATCTTTAATCAAAATTAGCAATGCCCTTGAAATTACTATTGATGAATTACTCTATGGAAACTTGTTATACAATCCTACGGAATATCAAACTGATATTGATTTATTAATGGCAGATTGTACCAGCACTGAAAAACGTTACATATTCGAGGTTCTTTCAGCCATAAAGAATATTTTACGAATCAATGATTGGCATCTATCCTCAAAACACAATTACGATGCTGATAACCCGAATGATTATTAAATCATTCAATAACAATCAAATATCTATTTCTACATAAACCATCTGTTAATCACTTAACTGATGGTTTATGTCTTTTTCAATCCAAAAATTCTATGATAGTTATATCAACTATAAAGGATGTCGCTATTGATGAAAGAAAGTGAAGAACGAAGCAGTAATATTGATGAACAGAAAGCCAGAATCCGGCAAAGATACAAAGGTATTGATCCAGAAGAACTGGAAGTAATTCCGGCACTTCCACCAGAGGATATTTTTAAAACAGAAAAAAAACTACGAGTAGCTGTATATGCAAGGGTATCTACGGATGATCCACGCCAAACATCCTCATATGAATTACAGAAAAATCATTATCAGGATGTAGTAAATAAAAATCCGAATTGGATGCTTGTCGAAATATATGCCGACGAAGGCATTTCAGGCACTTCGCTTCAACATAGAGATGCATTCAAAAAAATGATTGAAGATTGTGAAGCCGGAAAAATTGATTTAATCATAACAAAAAGTGTATCCCGATTTGCAAGAAACGTTGTTGATTGTATCCGATATGTACGAGAGCTTTCTTCACTCCGTCCACCCGTCGGTGTATTTTTTGAAACAGAGCATTTAAATACTCTTGATCCCAAAAGCGAAATGATTCTGTCATTCATGTCAACACTTGCACAGGAAGAAAGTCATACCAAAAGTGAAATTATGAATTCTTCCATTGAAATGCGTTTTCGTCGGGGAATATTCCTTACACCTCCTCTGCTCGGATATGACCAAGACGAAAATGGAGATCTTGTAATCAATCCACATGAAGCTAAAATTGTGCAGCTTATTTTTTATATGTATCTGAATGGAAGCAGTACTCAACAAATTGCTGATTCTTTGACAGAACTCGGTTGTAAAACAAAAAAGAATAATGATGTCTGGTCATCCAGTACCATACTACAAATCCTTCAAAATGAACGCCATTGTGGGGATGTTCTGGCGAGAAAAACATGGACTCCTAATTATCTTGACCATAAATCAAGGAAAAACAATCAAGACCGTAATCAATACAGAAAAGTCGGACATCACGAAGCTATTATCTCCCGAGATGATTTCATAGCTGTTCAAAAATTAATTACAAATGCGAAATATGGAAATAAAGAGATTTTACCAGAATTACATGTGATACAAGAAGGCTCTCTAAGTGGATTTATAAGCATTAATCCAAGATGGTCTGGATTTAAAGCTAGAGACTACTTTGAAGCATCTCAAAGCGTCCTTAAACCGGCAAATATGAATGTACCTGATACAATTACTGCTTCCGCCGGTTCCTTCGATTTAAGAGACTATGAAGTTGCCAGAGGACAATTTTTCTCCTCTGTTGGTCGGATTTCTGTTTCTTTTTCATATAAACAGATCTCTTTTAACAAAGATGCTATACGGAAATTTCCAAACATAAAATTTGTCGAACTGCTAATACACCCAAGCTCAAAACTACTTGCTATCCGACCATGTTCCTCTGAAACAAAAAATAAAGTGCAGTGGTCACGTCTCAAAGATGGTCAACTTATTCCAAAACCAATTTCCGGCGCTGCATTTTTGCCAACATTATACGAGATATTTAAATGGGACAAAAAATGCAAATATAGAATATTAGGAGTTGCCCACCAAAAAGGCAATGAAAATGTCCTTATTTTCAACATGGACGATACAGAAATACGAATACCGACAAGTACCAACGACGTATCCGCCCCCAATAACAACATGCCTGATACAATATCTGATTCTAAGAGTGTGTTAGCTTATCCTGCCGACTGGATGAATAGCTTCGGTAATAATTACTATACTCAGTCTCAAGCGCCAGAATTAACAGAATTTACAGCAGACAAAAACTGGCAGACTGCTTCAGAAAGTAAACCTTATAAAGAACCCGAGCTACAAACCACTCCCAAAGAAACCATTATACAAAATATAAAGAATATTATTACAGAAATTAAAGGAGACACCCAATGAGCGAGCAACCTATAAATCAATGGAATATGACTACAGAACCTTCTGATATGATGAAAATCAACACACCTATGCCAATAACAGTCGCGCCCAGCCCCTCAAATCAAATGGAAGTCATTGACGATGATTCTTTCAGCTATGACGGTTATCAAGTTGTACGTGGCGAATTCTTCGCTCATATTTACGAACCTTCGTTTACGTTTAATAACTACAAGGTATCTGTAAATACCGCCTGCATAAAAAAACTACCCGATGTCGAATATGTGCAAATATTAGTCAATCCCATTGAAAAAAAACTGGCTGTCCGTCCCTGTCGAGAAGAAGAAAAAGACTCTTTTCGTTGGTGTTCCTCTGGAAAAAAGCGTTCGCCAAAACAAATCACCTGTCGAATTTTCTTTGCTAAAGTGATATCTCTCATGGACTGGAATCCTAATTATCGGTACAAGATTCTCGGCAAACTAATTCGTTCTGGCAATGAAATACTGTTCATTTTCGATTTAACTTCACCTGAAATATTTCCTCGTACTCTAAAAGACAATGGAACTGTAACCACTGCTAGGACACCTTCTTATCCTGAAGAATGGAAGAATCAGTTCGGTATTCCAGTGGAAGAACATCAAAAATCAATGCAAGTCAATATATTTGAAGGCTACGCAGTATTTGACATACAAGAAAAGAAGAAGGCAACTGATAAATCCATAGAAAAAGCAAAAGAACCATCAACAGCAGAAAGTGAGGAAAAATCCTATGAACAACAAACACTCTTCCCATCCACTAATATGTATTGACTTTAAAAAGAATCGTATACGAATCCACCGCAATACACTCCGTCAAATTGGTAACCCAGAATATATTCAACTTCTTGTTAATCCTGATCAAAAAATGATAGGTATAAAGGCTAGTTGTGCGGAGGATAAATTGGCACATAAAGTTAAGGATTATTTTGTCATCAATGGTAACAGTTATGAATTGTACAGCCGAGAATTACTATATTCACTTTCCCAACTTAACCTTTCTTGGGAGAAATTTAACATTTTTCGTTTAGAAGGCAATATTTACCCAGATAAAAAAATAGCTCTATTTTCCATGGATAACATCATCACAAAACTGCCACAAACAGAATTCAAATCAGAAATAATGGGAGATGAGTATGCGCAATTATAGTATATATACATTAAAAACAAAACTAGAATTCACCAATTTGTATCAATATCTCAGTGAAAAAGATTATAAACAACTTGAACAACAGATATTATGTCATTCCTATCACACCCCCATCTGCACATGGAATGGTATTGTCATTAATGGTATAGAAGCATATGAATTATTTCGTAAACACAGTATTCCTTTCCGAATAAAAAGACTCCATTTTTCCAGTAAAGAAGATGTAATTTCATGGATATGTACTGACCAACTTAAACGAGAGGATTTAACCAATATCAATAAAAAATACCTGATTGGGAAAAAATATGATGCTGAAAAAATTATAGTTTCAAGACAACTTTCATCTACGAATAAATCTCATATTTCCGGTGCAAGCATCGCAGCAAAAAAAATATCCGAAGAATGTAATGTAGCAATGGCTACCGTTTACAAATATTCTGCTTACAGTAGTGCACTAGATATAATTGATGAAAAAGTTCCGGATTTTGTCAAACGAGTTCGTTCTGGTCAACTCTGGATTTCCCAAGCTAATATTATTGAGCTTTCAGGATTACCAAAAGAGCAACTTTTAAGTCTAAATAACTACCTTCTTGCCGAAAAGATAGAACATCTCAGTTATCATGATATGAAAAGGGAATTACTATGGAATAATTACGCCAAACCGATGTTAAGGAAAGAATCTTCCGTTTCTATTCCTTCAATACGCAACCTGCCACAATTTGATCCAGATGCGGAAATTGCAAGTCTTACATTGACGATTCCCTCGTGGAACAGTTCTATCGAAAGAGTATTAAAAGTTTCAGATTTTAAAATTGCATCTGATACAGCAAAATATAAGCTTAAATATCAGCTTATGTGTCTAATATCAACCACAAATAATATTTTAAAAAAATTGGAGGAAATATAATTATGGATGGAAATACCGAAGATTTACAAAAGTTTGTTCCCCAAGTGCATTTTGAGCAAATACCTATTAAAAATTTATGTTCAAATCAAGATTATCAACGTAATCTTTCCATCAAACACGTTCAGCGTGCTGCAGCTAATTTTGATCTTTATCAGATAAACCCTGTAAAAGTAAGTAGACGTGATGGGATAAATTATGTGTTCAACGGACAACACACTATAGAGATTGTTGCTCTCGTCTCTGGATCAAGAGAAACTCCTGTCTGGTGTATGGTTTATGATGATCTTGTTTACACCCAAGAAGCAGATATTTTTGCAAATCAGATGAAATATGTCAAATCGTTATTACCTTATGAAATATTCATGGCTAATATTGAAGCTGGTAATGATAGAGAACTTATTATTCGTGACCTTGTTGAATCATATGATCTCACTATTACTTCTTCCTCTCGCCCCGGAGGTATATGTGCTGTATCCACTTTAATTAATATCTATGAAAAATATGGTTTTCACACTCTTGATCGTGTTTTACGCCTTTGTGTTGCCACATGGGAAGGTGCGCCTATGTCCTTTAGTTCCAATATGCTTAATGCTATTGCCCGTCTGGATAATGCTTATGGAGAAACAATGAAAGATGACACCTTCAAAGAAAAAGTTGGGCGTGTCTCTGTCAGAGAAATCAGTCGTACTGCCAGAGAACGTCGTGCCGGTTCATTAGGATTCGCAGAAGCTCTTTTACTAGAATACAATAAAAAATCCAAGTATTCACTTCCTTTTGAGAAATTATACACTCATAAAACACCCAAAAAAAGAGAACCATCAACTGAAGATGAATCCGGTCAAAGTTCCACTCCAGAAGGTCAGTTAGATTTATTTTCTACGGATCAAGAGAATACTCAGGCTCTGCCAAACGAATAGCGCAGAGCCTTCAGCCTTTAATTCTATCCATACTTTCAAAAGAACACCCTGCTTTAAGGCTCTCTTTCATGCAATCACTATTTTATCTTATCCCAAATTCATCAACCGCTCCATCCGCCACCTTATATATGAATACCCATTCCAAATATTTGCTTTTACCGGATACTCTTTCCTGTAAACAAATACAGTGTGATATTTAACAAAATGTATTCTACACCAATTATGTATATCTTTCATATATATGTTATTTATACCATTCATCCACTGTTCTAAAGCCCATATGTCTTTATCTGACACTAACTCCATTATGAACAGTACATTATAATATTGAATGACACCTACTCTCTTCCTTTCCTCTATTAACCTTTTACACAATAACCTATACTTAATGTTCATATCGTTCCTATGCCCCTCCCTCTAATCTATATTTTCCATCCTTATATACGTTATATATATAATTATTATATAGTACATATAAAAGCCTGCAGCATATCGACCGCTTCACCACCACGTACCTCGCCAACAATGATCCGATCCGGTCGCATACGAAGCGCAGTCTTGATCAGGTCACGAATCGTAATCGATGTTGCCCCTTCCATGTTTGCCATCTTTGCTTCAAGACGCACCAGATTGGCAATTCCCTGTATCTTGAGTTCTGCATTGTCCTCGATCGTGATCAGCCGTTCATCCGGCGGAATATAATTGGACAGTGCGCCAAGAAACGTCGTCTTGCCGCTTCCTGTCCCGCCTCCGATGACCATGGAATATCGTGCACGCACAAGTGCCGCAAGAAATTCTGCACATTCCGGCGGCAGGCTTCCAAGTGAAATCAGTTTTTCCATCGTGATCGGCGTATCCGGAAAGCGCCTGATCGTCAGAATCGGCCCATTGAGCGCCACAGGGCGGATCACCGCATTGACTCTGGCACCGTTATCCAAACGGGCATCCACAATAGGCATTGATTCGTTGACCACCCTGTTGCACTTACCTACGATCTGCTGAATGACATCTTCCAGCTTTTCTCCGGAAGTAAATGTTTTGTCCCATTTTTTCAGTTTTCCGGCACGCTCCACAAAGATGGCATCCGGTCCGTTCACCATGATCTCCGTCACCGTCTCATCCTCGATCAGTTCCTGCAGAACATCCAGTTTGCGAACAGAATGAAAAAGTTCCTGGCGAAGCTGTACCTTTTCTTTCAGCGAAAGACCGTACTCCCGCATCCGCCCGAGTATCAGATCATCAATCTCATCAAGGATTTCTTCATCACTCAGCTCTCTTGCGAGATCCAGCCGCTCCATCAGATGTGTACGAAGTTCCTGAAATAGTTCCCTGCTCATCTGTTTTCCTTTCTGAAAATTACCTTCAGAGATTTTCTTTCTCAAGCAATTCTCTTACAAAATCTCCCAGTTCACTCCAGACCAGTTCCTCTATCCGAAATTCATTGTCCGTATTTTGGGATAGTATCGGAAGCAATACTTTTTCTATTCCTGCCAGTAACTGCGAGTAATCACGCAAACGCAAAAGTTTTTCAAACTGTTCCATTTTGCATTTCGAAATGCGGTCGTCGCGCACCGGCACATAGACTCTCGTACATAAGTCAAGAATCTGAAATACTTCTTCGATTCCGTCGCCCACATCCAATATGACTGCCTCATAGGAACTGTGCAGAACGATTTCCTGCAAAAGGTGCTCCCAGTCCTGCCACCTTGTCCCCCGGATGTCCTCCGGGGACTGTACCGGCGGTATAAAATCCATACTTCCCATACTCTGAATCATACTGTTCATTTTTACGGTAATGCCTGCCTGCTCCTGTCGTACAAAATACAGAAGATCACTGAGTGTATAGGGGTATTCCTTTTCAAAGAGTTCTTCAAACCCGGAATACTCTTCCATGTTGAGATAAAGAACGGATTTCTCTCTGCTCAGGATCTGAGCCAGTGCCAGCGCAAAAGAAGTCTGCCCGCAGAATCCGAGCGGTGAATAAATCCCCAGAAGTTCTGTCGTCTTTTTGAGCACCGGCATCTGCGCCGGAAGCACGGCCTTTTCTGCACCATAACACGCCATCACCTCACGGACGATATCCGAAGATGCCTGATACTTATAAACATCGGCATATCTGTCCAGTTCATCCGGTTTGCTGCCCTCGGTCAGAATCACGATCTTGCCGATATCCAGCTCACCGACCTCAGGACACATTGCCTCCGCTGAGATCAGAAGAAGCTCGACCGGGTTTTCTTTTGCATATGCAACAAAACTGCTGACATTAGTAAATGCCTGAATCTCAAAAGGAATATTCTTTTTCTGGTTGAGATAATCCATGAAGTTGCGGGCATATTCCGCTTCGAGATCACAGACTGCAAAAATTTGTTTTTTCAATAAATACCTCCCGTATACAACATCACACTCATAAAGATCGGAATCGTAAAATGAATGTTTTCAAAAGCAGTTCCTGTCCGATAATACGGACTCTGTTTGCCGGTTTCGATAAGTTGTCTTATGTATTGTTCCAGATAGTGAAATCTTTGGTGGAAGCCGCCGCAAAAAAACAGGATTGCCAGCGATAGTACTGCTCCTGCAAGAACCGCATACCACATACACCATAATATGTGATACGGTCCCATCAGACCGCCAATCACGCAGAAAAGCTTTATGTCACCTGTACCCAGCATTCGAAAATAAAACAGCCATCCCAGAAGCACAATCGGCACAGCCGTACCAAGAACAAACTGCACTATACCATACCGATTTCCGGACCATATACTGTAAATCAGCCCTGCAATAAATGAGCAGATGATCCAGCTGTTTTTTATCCGCATCTCATACAGATCCATCAACACTGCGATACCCGCAATCGTCAGAAGCAGCATCTGACGAATGATTACTTTATTCACACCCCTTTCTCAAACTAATAATAAATTGGGATTACCCGTCAGATCTGACGGAAGGAATACCAGAAGATCTCTGGTGAGCTTTATTATAGAGCGCTTCGTTCTTCTTGTAAAGAAAATTCGTTCGTCAAATTCTCCTATATTCTGACAGATGCGCAGGTTGCACAATCGCACTCTCTTCTGTATAATAAAAGACAGCATGAAAACGGAGGGGGACACATACTGCCATGGAAAACATCAAAAAAATTGAAGATATGTCGCTGAATGCATGGCCATCACACAAAATGGAGCTTTATGACGGCTGGATTCTGCGTTTTTCTTATTTTTATACACACCGTACCAACAGTGTGGAGCAATTTGGAAATTCCATGCTTCCATGGAGAGAAAAAGTCGCCTACTGCGAAAACGTCTACAAACGTCTCGGCTCTCCGGCTATCTTTAAAATCAGTCCTGTTGTATCACCGGATTTTGATTACACACTGGAAAATCGTGGCTACGAAATCCAACATACGACGGAGGTCATGACAATGGCTCTGCCAGACGCACATATTGACACCCATTATCAGGATGTCACGCTTACTGATGAAATTCCGGATATCTGGATCAACAGCCTTTTTGACCTGAAAGGAATGACCAATCCAATTCACCGGGCAGTCGTACCTTCCATGTACCGTGCGATTCCGAAAGAAACCATCTGTGCTTCTATCTGGAAAGACGGCAAGATCATCGCTACCGGTCTCGGAATCCTTGACCGTGACTACATTGGTGTCTACGCGATCCATGTCAAAGAAAAATACCGTGGCAGGGGTTATGCCCGCCAGATCTGTACCGCTCTTCTAAGTGAAGGTATGAAAAAAGGCGCCCAAAATGCCTACCTTCAGGTAGTGCAGGGAAATACAGCCGCCAAAAATCTGTACACCTCTCTCGGTTTTACAGATTCCTATACGTACTGGTTCCGTGTACAGCCTGACACCACAAAGGAGAACAATATAGAATGAAAAAATTAATTACCATCGGCATCGCCTGTCTGCTTTCACTCTCCCTTTCCGGGTGCAGTCTCGGAAGTGTAATCGACCGTTTTACCGCTTCAGATGATGCTGCCATTCAGGACATCAATCCTGAAAGTACCCGTGTCTATATGGATGAAATCCGTGGAGAACTTCAGAATTTTACCGGCAATCAGATCACTCTCCTGAGCGATGAAGAATCTTATACCTTTGATATTTCCCAGGCAACGCTGGAATGCAGCAACGGTATGCTTGCCGGAGATGCCGTCAGTGTTGTATATGAAGGCCAGCTCGACAGCACCAATACGGGAGCCGTGCATGCCCTGAAAGTAGTTGACGACTATCATCAGATGACCACACTTGAAGATCAGACTTTCCGCGGACAGGTACAGGTGTTGACAGCCAATTGCATCACTGTCAAATCAGATAAAAATCAGACTGTCACTTTTCCGGTCACCGGTACCGAGCAATATTATCAGGCCGGAATCAAAGCCGGAAACTGGGTATACATCCACTATAAAGGCAACCTTGTTGCCGCTGCAGACGGAAATGCCGCAACTGCCGACGGCTCTCATACAAAAACATTCAGTGTTTCTGATGTAGATCCGTTTAATGTTCCTGATCCGACACCGACTCCTGCACCACAGGAAGGTACAGAAGTAAAAAAGGAAAATAAATTGCGCGCTGTGATCCAAAACATTCAGACCAATGTTTTGCAGGTATCCATCGAAAACACCACCACTGTCCTGAATCTGGATATGTCTGCACTCCCCTGCTATTTCAAAGGCGGTGCTGAGACCGGATCACATGTAAATATTATTTACACAGGTGATTTTAACGGAACCACACTGGATGGCATCAGTATTCTCGGAATTACCGGTGAAAATCCGGATAAATTAAGCGAACGTGATATCGGTTTTACTATCTCCGGTGACATCATTGCTTCTACCGCCAACACGATCACACTCCGTACTTACGATGGCGCAGATATTACCTGCAATACGGAAAAAGCTACCAACTCTTCATCCGGCGGGCTGCTGACCGGAAGTTCAGTAAAAATCACATTCAACCCTGCTGATTCCAAAGGAACCAATATTTATACGTCAATAAAAATAGAAGATCTGTGATTACAGGTCTTCTATTTACGTTCTGACACTCTTTTCTGATGATCATACTCTCTGTTTTATTTTCTTTTAAATCTGTCTCTGATTTCTTTTTCTCCTGTCTCC
>OGPG01000305.1_pt1 | contig 50431 bp, 45 predicted proteins | sample 1552851 | NCBI WGS metagenome assembly OGPG01 (sample SAMEA2579909, study PRJEB22360) | human gut metagenome | biome: human gut; feature: human-associated habitat; material: faeces | place: Denmark | collected 2008/2010 | reverse complement strand
CTGCAACGCCGAAGCCTACCGTAAAGCCGACCGCTGCACCGACAGCAAAGCCTACCTCTAAGCCGACTGCAACGACTAAACCTGCCACGAAACCCACAACCGCTCCGACGGCCAAGCCTACGGCAGCTCCTACAGCAAAGCCTACACCTGAACCGACTCCAGTGCCGACGCCAGAGCCGACTCCCGAAGAGCCTTACATTGTGACCGGAAGTATAATTGATGGATTATTTGACAGCGTTTCTGATGCCAGAGATTATGCTGAATCTGTATGGGGAGAAAAGACTCTCCCTGATGGTAGCTATGTTAACGGTTATGGATGGGAAGAAATTGTTTATTCTGATGGAACAGTGAAATATACGATTTATTGGTACTAAAAAAAGCCCACAGATTGACAAAATCTGTGGGCTTTCGTATAATAAGCCAGTAAGGCTTACTTTAAACGGTAGGCGGTTGCCCTCGAAAGTGCGCTTCGGCGTATAAAAGGAGGGTGAAATATTTCTTTTGCCCTCAATCCTATACTGGAAAGGGGGCGATGCAGATGTATTTAACAGTGAACGACTTTTGCCAGATTTGTCTGGTAATTATCGGCGCTTCGGGACTGATCGTTGCCTTGATTAGTCTGATACATGAGCTGAACAAAAAGAAATAAGCCGCCCCGTCCTGAGAAAACGAGCGGCTTGTTTCTGCTGTTATTCTGAGGGCTAACCGTCACCGGTAAGCCTTACACTTATATTATAGCAGGTTTCACAACATTGTCAACAGAGACCAACTCTACGCAAAAAATAGAACTGGAATTAGAGAATTGATTATATCAATTCTCTTTTTTTTTGGTGGAATTCAGGTCGCATACAAACGTTATGCTACCTTTTACATAAATATTTCTAGGAAAGGATTTGAGAGAGAATGAAAAGATTGAGGAAGCCGATCGCATGGATTCTATCGGTAATGATGATCCTCACAACTCTTCCGATCACAGCTCTTGCAGACGAAGTTACGCTAAGTGATAGTAGCTCATCTACTCTAACGGTAACATCTACACCAGAACTGGAAGTAACGCCGACTCCGGAACCGGAGGTAACGCCGACTCCGGAACCGGAAGCAACGCCGACTCCGGAACCGGAAGCAACGCCGACTCCGGAACCGGAAGCAACACCGTCTCCGAAGCCGGAACAAGTTCCTGGATATCAGGTGGCAGAAACCGACCGAAACGGTGATTTTCTGTGGCCGGTCCCCGGATACGGCACGGTGTCGCAAGGATATGACGCAACAAAACACACCGGAATAGACATCAGTGCAGAACAAGGTGTTGCAGTAATCGCAGCTGCGGATGGCACCGTAAGCCACATACAGACGTGGGATGGTAGTACAACCACAGGCGATCAGTCCTACGGGAACATGGTGCAGATTACCCACGCCGACGAGAGAACAACTCTATATGCGCATCTCTCCAAGGTTCTTGTATCTTCTGGTGACTCCGTTAGTGCCGGGGAAACAATTGGATATGTCGGCAATACCGGTAACGCAGACGGCGCACACCTGCACTTTGAAGTGCGGCAGAGCGGACAGACGGTTGATCCTCGTCCGTTCATAACCGGAGGGAACCCGGAGGATCCGCAGAAAAAATTCGAGGAACTGCTTGAAAAGTATGGTGGCTACATCGCAGAAGATGGGCAACTGCGTACGTTAGATGGCCGTGAAGCCATTGACAAACCTCTTGCGGAAATTGAGGCAGAAGCCGGAATGAATGTTCCCGTGTTCTATGCCTCAAATGTCACAGTATCCGAGTCTCGCTCCACCTACCTGATAAATATCGGGTATACGACGGATGTTGAGGGAACAACAAACGGATGGGGCGGAAAAAGGATTAACGGGAAAGTCGCCTACTGTGTAGAGCATGGCATCGCCATTGGCCTGGGGGACAACGATGGATATACTTCTCTGAACCTAACCAGAGAACAGATGAACCGACTCACATTAATTGATTATTGGGGCCGGTACAAAAACATTGCCAATATCAAAGGATGCAGCGCTGTAAACTACAACTGGGATACCATCGAAGTGTCCGCTGAATACTTGGCTGAATTTTACTGCCAGCTGCTGATTTGGGAGACAATCAACAGCTTCGGAGGCGACTTTGTGGGTGCTTCGAGCGTGTCGTTCCAGAGCACGATAGGTGGTATGGAGAACATTGCTTCTCAATCTACCTACAATGCCTTCAAAAAGGCTGTCCTTGCGAAAGTAGACCAGTTCTACACAACGCCAAGTATCTCGGGTCAAACCGTGACTCTTAAAGTCGGTGAGTCCAAGACTCTTACAGATACTACCGGTGCTCTTGCAAACTATAAAGATGCTCCAATTTTAAATACTACAGGAATTTCTGTTACTAAAACTGGTAATAAAGTTACTTTAACAGCAAAAGGTACACCAAACGCCTCTGGTGTAGTAAGATTTGGCTACAATATTGATCGTGCCTATGACGATCAAGGCCCCGGTTATTATTACCAGCATCCTGTCAGTCAAGACGTCACAACCTGCGGTTTCAATGGTGGTGACCCAGCTATTATGACCCTGAATGTAAAAGTCGAGCTTGACGGCTCTATGAAGATCGTCAAGACCTCAGAAGATGGCAAGGTTTCCGGTGTACGGTTTCGCGTGACGGGTAACGGCGTGGACACAACTGTGCAGACTGGTACAGCCGGCACAATCATTGTTCCAAACCTGAAGGCCGGCAGCTACACGGTGACCGAGCTTGATGTGCCCGATCAGTACGTGCAGCCAAAGTCTCAGACGGTCACGGTTAAAGCCAACGAAACAGCAACGGTAAGCTTCACGAACGTGCTCAAAAAGTGGAAAGCAACCATCACAAAGGTGGACGCGGAAACCGGAGCCGCACAGGGCGATGCCTCCCTTGCCGGTGCAGTGTACGGCGTGTATCATGGCAGCGATCTCATTGACCAGTACACCACAAACGCCAGCGGACAGTTCACGACGAAAGAGTACGTATGCGGGGATAACTGGTATATTCAGGAGATTTCGCCGTCCAGCGGATACCTCTTGGATACTACGAAATACCCGGTCGGCGCTGAACCGGACAAGTATACGCTGGAGCATAACCAGATTCCAATCGGCGTTAAAGAGCAAGCCATCAAAGGCAAGATCCAGATACACAAGCAGTACGAAACCCTAGAAGGTACGCCGAAAGATGAGGCTGCCGCAGAATTTCAGGTCTACTTGAAATCCGCAGGCAGCTATGACAAGGCTAAAGCTTCTGAACGCGATACGATCATAACATCGGCCAGCGGCTATGCCGTAACAAAAAACATGCCGTATGGCACGTACATCGTCCACCAGACCAAGGGTGGTGCTGGCCGCGAATTTGTCGATGATTTTGAGGTCATGATTTCAGCAAACAACCAGACTTACAGTTACGAGCTTCTAAATGAACTCAAGAACGGCCAGCTGAAGATCATCAAGACTTCCGACGATGGTAAGGTTGAGGGCATTCAGTTCCGCGTAACGCGCCTTGCAGACCACTACAGCAAGGTATACACGACGGATGCCAGCGGCCTGATTCTGACCGAAGCCCTCCCGATCTTCGAAGATAACGAAGGCAAAACCAAGTATCAGTACCGCGTGGAAGAACTCGATACAAAGGAAACCTTTGGCTATGCTCTCCCCGATCCGCAGATCGTCACACTGGAAGAAGGCGACATTGCCGAAGTCAACTTCCACAACGTCCCGCTGGAGATCGGCACGATGGCAAAGTTTGAGGATGGCACGAAAGATACGCAGAGTGCGCAGGACATTGTGCTGGTGGATACCGTGCGCTATACCGGCCTGCAAGTCGGCAAGGAATACAAGCTATCCGGCGTTCTCATGAATAAGGCAACTGCCAAGCCGTTCCTTGATTTTGATGGGAATGAAGTGACCGCCGAAGCGACCTTCACACCGACGGATGCAGACGGCACAGTAGATGTGACGTTTATGTTCAGCAGCTTGCACCTCAAGCAAGACACAGAGGTGGTCGTTTTCGAAACGCTCTATCGTGAAGACATCGAGCTGGCAACTCATGCACAGATTGATGACGAAGGACAGACCGTTAAAATCCGCGTGCCGGAGATTGGAACGACAGCGACCTCTGAGGATGGCCACCGCGTCGATCCGCTCGGTGAGGTAACGATTTTTGATGAAGTATCGTATACCAATCTCAAGCCTGAAAAGGAATACACCGTATCCGGTGTACTCATGGACAAGGCGACCGGCAAAGCGTTTCTGGATGCCGATGGCAAAGAGATCAAGGCCGAAACCACCTTTACGCCGACGCAGCCGACCGGCACAGTGACGGTTGAGTTTGTATTCAACGCAACCAGCTTGCATGGCAAGGAAGTCGTGGCCTTTGAGACTCTTTACTATGAGGGTATCGAACTAGCAACTCATGCGGAGATCAACGATGAAGGGCAGACGGTCGAGCTGAAGAATCCGCAGATCAGCACCGTGGCTGTCACGGAAGATGGCAGCAAGACCACCCTTACCGCAGATGATGTGCAGATCACGGACACGATCTCCTACAGCGATCTGACAGTCGGTGTAGAGTATCGGATGACTGGTATCCTCATGGACAAGGCAACCGGCAAGCCGTTCCTTGATTTCGATGGGAATGAAGTGACCGCCGAAGCGACCTTCACACCGGCGGATGCTGACGGCACAGTGGAGTTGACATTCACTTTTGACAGCCGCCAGTTAGATAAAGATACAAAATTGGTTGTCTTTGATGAGCTGTATCGTGCCGACACGCTGCTGGCTGTGCATAAGGACATCGATGCGGAAGATCAGACCGTCGAAATCCGCGTACCGAAGATCGGTACGACGGCAACATTTGAGGATGGTGAAAAAGAAATTATCGCGAATGAAGAAATCACCATCATAGACAGCGTAGCTTATTCCGATCTCAAACCCGGCAAGGAGTACACCGTATCCGGTGTCCTAATGGATAAGGAAACCGGAAAAGCGTTCCTGGATATCAACGGGGAAGAGGTTAGAGCCTCAACCACTTTCGTCCCAGAAGAACCTACAGGTACAGTTGACGTGTTGTTTAAGTTCAATGCAGTCTTTGTACAAGACAAGACAGACATTGTTGTCTTCGAGGATCTTTATCATAAGGGCATCCAGCTTGCAACCCATGCAGAGATCAACGATGAGGGACAAACTGTAACGGTCAACCCGCTGCATGGCTCCATTATGACCACCAAGGTAAACGCAGACGACCCGACAGATAAAATCTCCGGTGCGACGTTCGGCGTTTACTCTGATGCAGACGGTGACGGCATCTTCAACGCTAAGACCGATAAGCTCGTTGGCACGCTTCAGGAAGGCGACACCGGCGTTTATACGCTGGATTCCCTCCCTTACGGAAAATTCTTTCTACACGAGGACAAGGCTCCTGAGGGCTTCGTACAGGACAACATCTACTATCCGTTTGAGATTAAAGAAGACGGGCAAATCGTAAACTTTGAGACTGTTCCCGGCAAAGATTTCCCGAACAAGCCGATCAAAGGCACTGTCACCACCACAAAGGTGGATGCTACCAACCCGCAGCACAAGCTTTCCGATGCAGTGTTTGAAATCTACCGCGATGCAGACGGTGATGGCCGCTACACAGAGGGTGTAGATACGCTCATCGGCCGTATGGATGAAATAGAAACCGGCTTCTATTCCCTCTCCGACCTTGTTTACGGAAAATACCTGATTTACGAAGCACAGGCTCCGGCAAACTTCGTGCGCGATACGATCTACTATCCGTTCTCTATCACAGAAGACGGCCAGACCGTGACGTTTGAAACGATCCCGGGCAAGGACTTCCCCAATAGCCCTGTTCCTAACCGCCCGAAGACCGGCAGCAGCCGCAGTGTTCTTCCCTACATTGCTTTTGCCGGTTCTGCTTTAGGTTTGACTACCGTACTTCTGGTTCGCCGCAAAAAGAGCAAATAAATTTTGAATAGCATTGCAAAAAGCAAGAGCGCCCGGATTATCCCGAGCGCTCTATGTGCAATGCAAATCTAGTATTTACTTTTTTGTATTTTCTTTATTTTGCTGTTCCTTTTTATTCGCAATTCTTATCAGAAAGGAACTCTATTATGCACAAACTATTTATATACGCAAAGCTGTTCCATATTGGCCTATTTATTATAAATCTATCTTGCCTCATATTCAACATCTATAAAATCTTCACTCACACTTCAACCAGCAACAGTATTTTCATCTACTTATTAGGAGCTATAATCTGCGCGCTCGGAACACTCATAACTTTCATTTTAATGATTCGGGAATTACTAAAATAAATTCAAACAACGATGCACATAGAATACACAATCACCCCAAGTGCCCTATACCAGATTTAATTTGTCTTCAATTCAATTTTACCCATGCAGAGCGAAAAAACCTACTATCTCACTTCAGTCTCCCGGATAGCAGGTTTTTTTAATGCAGGAAGACCGGTCGCAACCCCGGCGGGGCCTGCTAATTTAGTTTTAAAGGAAGAAACCCCATGGTATCAAAAGAGTTCTTTGAATTTATATCGTCACACTGCGGGAACGTAGTTGCATGGCTACTGGTTTTACTGCCATTTTTTCATCTGACTTTTATAATTGGTCGATTTATTTGCTATTTATTTCGAGAGTATAAAATTGTATCACAGGTGATAGGGCATGATAGCGATACACCTCTTTGGATGGTAGCTTTTGAGCTATCCTGTATGGATATTTACCCAAGCATTATGCTATATGCTCTGCTTTCTATGTTTTACTTTGATGTTAAACTCGGTGCAATACTGACAATGGTTTCGGTAATTGTATTTTTAATTTTCCTACTTGATAAAGCCGTAACAGCGAAAAAGGATGTCGGGTTTTATGTGAGTTTCCTTATAATAGGAATGGTAGTCGCGACGGGAATTCTTTATCACTTTTTTGGTTCATAATTTTCATCAATGCGATTGAGTATATCCGCAACAGGTATAGTAGCTCTAAACGAACAATGAGGGCAAGTAAATTCCATGCCAAAGTTTTTGCCGTCTTTGATTTTTAGTGGAGTTCGAAAAGTTGTTTTGCAATGTGGGCATGGTAATGCCTTTATTTTATAGGATTTTTTTCGATCTCTATTGTAAATACATGCGCCTAGATGCCGTGCTTTATGTAACGTAATTACGTTCCGAAAAGCTGAAAAACTTACAGCTCCAAAACAAATTATAGCTATCAGTTCTGCGATTAAGAAGTAGTAGGGAGCTGTATTGTGCTCAATAAAAGCCTCATATAGTATTTTCCCAAGTTTTAAAACTGCGTTTTCACCTAATCGGTTAAAAAGAAAATCCACAATAGTGACACCAGAAGCTACTGCTCCCAAAACAGCAAAAATTACCTCACGTTTCATAAAGTTAGTAGACTTCCCTTTTTCAATTACATCGCTTGCGCGATATTGTCGAGAACCATTGTCATTTGAAATAGCGGTATTTATAACGATTTGTCCTGAATTTTTAATGTTGTTTAAGTCGTTTTTAATTTGATTTTTCATGTTTTACCTCGACCCCTACAATCATAGTATTTTGAAGAATTATCATAGATATTGTAGCGTACTCGAGTTTATAAATCAATATATATTTAAGAAGCCCATGCAGAGCGAAAAAGCCTACTATCTCACTTCAATCTCCCGGATAGCAGGTTTTTTTAATGCAGGAAGACCGGTCGCAACCCCGGCGGGGCAACCTGTAAATTCAAAAGAAAGGATGAGCAAATGCAAAAAAGAAAAAAACTCGCCGTGATCGGCACACTGCTTATCGTGTTGGTCGCCGGTGGTATTGTATGGCAGGTCGTCGATGTCAATCGCACCGGGCGTTCGCCGGTATCAGCTCTATTTAAAAATGAAGGACAAGAAGCTTCTTCCAATGAACCGTCAGCTGATCCCGTTACAATCGTCTTGCGTGAGGAAGTGCCGACGCCAACACCATCCCCTACCCCATCGCCAACACCTACTTCGGCTCCAACACCGACGTCGACACCTACTTCTGCACCGGCAGAATCGTCAAAAACCGGAAGTACTTCCGGTTTTTCGACTGAAAGTCGGCCATCGGGTTCGCAAGCAGGCAATCAAAACACTGCTGAAGAACCCAAAACAACGCCAAAACCAACGCCAAAGGTCACGCCTACGCCTCGGCCGCAGGTCATTGAGGCAACGCCGGAACCCACTCCCGTCCCGGAGGTGCAAAACATCTCGCTTGATACATACAGCATCGATATTTTGCCCGGAGACAGCTGGCGCATCAACATTGCCGCAGCACCTAGTGATTTTTACAGCATGGGTGCGCAGTGGGTGTGCAGCAACTCCGCTGTTGTCTCTCTCTCAGGTTCCGATACTTCCGGCGTCACCATCACGGCCGTAAGCACAGGCTCGGCCACCGTCACCGTGTACAGCCGCAGCACCGGTCAATCCGCAAGCTGCACCGTCAACGTAAATTAAGAAAAGAGGTAACTTTATGAACATCTTAAATCAGCTCTATTTTCTCGCTATTTCACATTTACCGGCATCCACCGTCGCCACGATCTCCGGTGCACTCGAAAGTGCTTTTAACAACAATGTTAAGCCGGAAATGAAAGCTATTGGAAATATTATCATGTATATTATCTCCGGCGTGCTCATCATCGCGTTCGTCGTGAAAGGCGTTTTCGTGTGGAGAGACTATCGTCATAACGGCGGAGAAATTCAATGGAACGTACTGCTCGTTCTATTTATTTGCCTTGTGGTTGTTGTTTCCGCGCCCTCGTGGATGTGGAGCGTCATTGGGTGGTGATGACCTATGTTTGCAAGCTCATCGCTCGAGGAAATTTATCACTATGTGTACTATCAGCTCACCTCTGTTGCCCTCACTATGCTCGATGATGTAAACGGACTATCCATCAACTTCTTCAGCAACGAATTCATACAAGCTATTGTGAATTTCTTTACCCTGTTTGCTTGGGGGCTGGGATTGACCGGCGCAGCCATTGCTATAATGGACTTTGCCGTTTCCTATCAGACCGGTGGAGGCGGCAGCTTTACCGGAACCGGCATGAACATGCTGCGACTTTTAGTCGCCCTGCTCACCTTTTCGAGTATTCCTATATTGCTGTTTCAAACAAGCATGGATATTTACGGCACGGTGCGCAGCGTGGTCGTCGGATCAATGGACGGCGCAACCGTCAGCATAACCGATTTGGTCAAAGGCGCTGTGCAAAGTATGTTTAAATCTGTTTATGGCACACTGCCACCGGTTAAAATCGCAAACGGAATTTGGGAATTCCTCAAAAAGCTTACAGACGGCTTCCAAGCCACCGATCCCGCCGATGCCGCACTTTCCTCAAATGCCGACTGGTGGGCGCTTATTCAGCTTATCATTCTGGTGTGGGCAATCTTCAAGATTTTCTTTTCCAACCTCAAACGCGGCGGTATCCTTCTCGTGCAAATTTGTGTAGGATCAATGCACATGCTTGCGCTTGCACGCGGATATACCGACGGCTTCGGAAGTTGGTGCAAACAGGTTGCAGCTTTGTGCTTTACTGCTTTTGTGCAAAACCTGCTCTATCTGCTCGCCATTATCATGATGCAGGATGCAGCCTCCTCAAGCCTGTATTTTTCGCTCGGCCTGCTGCTTGTAGCTGCCGAAGTACCGCGCATTGCGCAAATGTTCGGTCTCGATACTTCCGCAAGGGTCTCACTCGGCAACGCTGCACACAACGTCTCCTCCGTGGTGTCGTTGGTCAAGCAATTCGTATAAGGAGAAAACATCATGAACGACGATCAAAACTATTTTTTCTACCCGGAAAATCTCAGTGAAAAGGCATTGTTTTTCGGTTGGACGGGTATAAACCTTGTTATCATCGCAGTGGGGCTTGTGCTCTCTACCCTTATCTTTTTCTTCTCTTTTGTCTGGGTTCCGCTGTTGATAACCCTGCTGTATATGGTGTTGACTTTTACAACCGACAATCAATCACTGCTTAAAGTCATACAGAGATATATCAACTATCTGTTTTTAGACCAGCTCGAGTACTTCTGGGGCGAGCCTAAATATTAAATTGGAGCAAAAAATGAAATCAAACAAGAAAAACGACAAAAAGGAATCGGCAACGCAACAACTGCTGAATCTGAAGCAATTTGTACCCCTCCAAATCGGAGATAACGGTGCGGTAGCCATTGAAGGTGAAGACGGTATGCTGTACACCTACATTATGCTGCGGCCGGACAACATCTCTGTTCTTGGTCGCAGTGAGGTACTTGCAAAAATCCGCAACCTTCAAAATATTCTTTCAGATGTTGCCGAGCTGCAAATGCTGTGCATGTCCTCGGCGCAAAATTACGAGGATAACAAGCGTTACTACCGACATCTCGCAGAAACCACCGAATCCCCCATGGTAAAGCAGCTCTGCTTGCAAGAAATCGCTTATCTGGATGAAATCAACATCGCGATGAGCACAAGCCGCGAGTTTGCAATGATCCTGCGTCACCGTGCAGATCGTCTGGATGACGCTCGGCGCAGCATTATGCAAACCCTTAATCTCATCCGCGAACACCAGTTTCACGCTCGCATCGCAACAAAAGACAGCTTCAAGCGTCTGCTTGCTATTTACTACGTTGGAGACATTTACACGGAGCATGTTCCCGATTTTGACGGAATGCAATATATGGAGGTCAACAATGCCACTGTTTAAGAAAAAGGCTGAAATGCCTACACCGGAGGAAATTGAAGCAGGCAAAGTCAAATCCTACAAAGATTTAATCGCGCCCTCTGTAGTCTCCTTCAGACGTTCGCCGGGGTATTACATTCTCGGCAATACGTATCGCTGCGTTTGGGCGATCCGTTCATACGCAGAAACCGTTGAAAAAGATTCACCGGAAATTGCTTTGCTGCGCGAGCTCGGTGAATCTGACGGTATAACGCTGCATATCTACACACGTCATATGCCGACCGTAGAGCGCGATGAAATCTTTCACCGTGCCCAAAACCGCACAAATATGCAAAAACGCTCATCCTACAAGCTGCATGAACAGATTGAAGCCGATGAGCAGCTTACCACGCTTTCCCGCATGATCCGCGAAACACAGCGTACGAAAGAAACTTTTGTGTACTGCGCCGTTTTCATTGAACTGATTGCAGACAGCCTCGAGCGTTTACAATCGAAGCAGATCGAAACGCAAAGCATTCTAACGCACCATAAAATTTTAGTGGATAAGCTATACCTACGGCAGCTTCAAGGCTTTGAAAGCGTTAAGCCCAACGGCAAAAACGCTTTCGGCACAGAATTTGAGCGTGTTTTCCCAGCAAGCAGCGTTGCAAACCTGTTTCCTTTCTCCTATTCCGGCAAGAATGACAAAAACGGATTTTACATCGGCCGTGACCAGAACGGCAGCAACATCATTGTAGATTTTGACCGACGCGCCGAAGACAAAACCAACGGGCATATCCTAATCCTCGGCAACTCCGGCGAGGGCAAATCCTACTTGATGAAGCTCATCATCACAAACGTCATCATGGCGGGCAAAAAAGTATATATCCTCGACCCGGACAACGAATATGGAGAGTTGGTTAAAAACCTCGGCGGTACGTATCTGGATATGATGGACAGCAAATACTACATCAACGTGCTCGAGCCGAAAACATGGGTTGACCCGACGCAGGAAATCAATGAATTTGATGATTCCCCGGAAGCCTTTAAAAAGCAAAATCGCCTGTCGCAGCACATCGCCTATCTGCGAGACTTCTTTTCCGTTTATCAGGACTTTTCCAGTGCGCAGCTCGACATCATCGAGATCATGTTAGAGGAAACCTATAAACGTCGCGGCATCACACCCCGCACGGACTTCACAAAGCTGACCTCTGAGGATTACCCGATTTTGAGCGACCTCTACCGCGTCATCGAAGAAAAGCTCGAAAGCTATGATGAAGAAGCCGCACTTGCCGCTAAAGCCGGTCATCCCGTTATGTACAGCCTCGAAATGCTCAAATCCGTCGGTCTCGGCCTGCGCGGTATTTGCATCGGCGCTATGTCTCGATACTTTAACGGGCACACCAACATACCAAATTCAAACTTTATCGATTTCTGCGTCAAAGATGCACTCACCACAAACGACAATCTGAAGAACGCTATGTTCTTGAATATCTTCTCCTATATGAGCCACAAATTCCTGACCGAAGGCAGCTGCGACCTCTTTGTCGATGAGCTTCACGAGTTCGTGAAAAACCGTCTGGCAATCACCTACATCAACAGCTTCATGAAGCGTGGCAGAAAGAAGGAATCCGGCGTTTGCATCGGTTCGCAGAACGTGGAAGATCTTCTGAACCCGAGCGTTATCACATACACAAAACCGCTCATGTCTATTCCGACCCACAGCTTTCTGTTTCACCCCGGTGCAAACTGCGATATTTCGGAGTTTCAGCGCACAATAAACGTACAGCCGTGGGAATATGAGATCATCCAGACACCGAACCGAGGACATTGCCTCTATAAATGCGGTGCGGAACGCTATCATCTCTCCGTCCGCGCCCCAGAGCACAAATCTGCACTGTTCGGTAACGCCGGTGGACGCTAAAAAGCGGAAGTACTTCCGCTTTTTATATTGAAATCTCGGTAAAATCGAGCAGTCATCTGACTGCTCTTTTTATTTCTATACAAGGAGATGAATGCCTATGGACGGAGCACGTCTTATTCTAAACGCAAGATACTTTCATATCGCCCAGACCGGTGAAAAAGCCACAAAGTACGCCTTTGTCGCCGAAGCCGCAGCCGGACTGGTGAACTACATTGCGACGCGTGAATCCGTCATTTATAACTACGATGAGCATTATAAGGAAGTGAGTGCCACAGAAGCACAGCGCGAAGCTATAAATCAATTTCTTGAGGTATCCCCTGACCTTGAGCTTTCGCGCGAATTCAAAGCCTACGACGAAGACCGCAGCGCCGCAAACGCCAGCGCTCTGATCTCACGTGCCGCACAATATGTCTACGGCATGACAGCAGAAGGTGACGTTAAGCCCTCGGCCCCGGCCACACGTGCTCAGCGAGAACGCATACAGGAGTTTGTAAACAAAGTACCGGCCATCCGTCAAACACCGGAATACAGCGACTACAAGGCTTCCCCTACGCGTGAAAACGCAAGCGAAGTACTCTCTCATGCACTCGAAGTCGGTCTCGCTAATGCTGCCGACCCTGAAACGCTTGAAATCATGCTCAACTACATTGCAGAGCGTCCGGGTGTCGTCCATAACGAAGGCAAAGTGCACGGACTCTTTACCGTAAACGGTGCAGCTGACCTCGCTGCCGAAAAGGAGGCTATTGCCGCACATACCGGCAATATTTACAGCATGGTCTTCTCTTTACGGCGCGAAGATGCAGACCGCCTCGGGTATGACCGACAGGATGCCTGGTCTCAGTTGTTCGCCATTAAGGCGGACAAAATCGCCCAAGCGCTGCGTGTGCCGACCTCTAAGCTGCACTGGGTTGCTGCCGTGCACAACACAAAGCATCACCCGCACGCACACTTTATTGCGTACAGCACTGAACAAAAATCCCGTATATACCTTTCCGAAGATGCCATCGAGCAGCTGAAATCTGAATTTGTTTCGGAGATTTTCGCTGAAGAACGCCATCAGATTTTTACCCCACGTGAAGAAGCACGTCAACAGCTTGAAGACCGATTGGAGACCTTGTTCACACAGCTCGAGCATAACAGCAATGCTGCCGTTACCGATCTACTCTTGCCGGAAAAGCTTGCAGCGTTACGCAAGTCCATTGAAAGTGCATCCGGTCGGCATGTGTATAAATATCTGCCAAAAGACACTAAAGCTATGGTAGATAAACTGCTCGATGAGATCAGTGAAGTTCCGGAAATTAAAGAGCTGCTTACAGAGTACAACAAGTATCAACAGCAGCTCGAAGCTTATTATAAGACGCCGGACGAGCCTAAGCCCTTATCTGCCGCGACCACGCGCAGCAACTTGTATCCTTTGAAAAATCTCGTCGTACAGTATGCCTTGCAGTTCGAGCCTTCACCCCCATTGACTCCCAAAACTGAAAATTCATCTACAAAAACCGGAAGTACTTCCGGTTTTTCTTATTCTGATGCGTTGGATGAGCCTGAAAATGCACAAATGAATGAACCGTTCAAAGCGACATGGAAAACCAATGACATAAGCAGTTGGAGGGATAACATGAAAGTTCAAAGTTCTTCGCCGCCGTATGACGGAACAGCCGAAGAAAAATACCGGTATGCCCAGTACCTGCGTTACGATGAAAAATGTCCGCAAGACGCTATCCTGTGGTACAACCTTGCGGAGCAGCTCGGTCACACCGAAGCCGCCTATCAGTTAGCGCAGTATTATTTGCAAAAGGGCGAAGATCAAGACGTTGAACTCGGTAACTATTATTTGCTAAAAGCCAAACTCGGGTTTGAAGATACCCTGTTAGATAGCGTCAACGCCATGCAGCTTCAAGCAATCTCGGCTGGCAACACCTATGCAGCTGCCATTGCCGATTTTGGGCCACCGGAAGCTGAAGAAAAGAAGCAGCAGCACGCCATTAGCAGAGCCGCTTATTTCCTCGGTCGCATTTACACAACCGGCATTGAAATCGCAAACATAGACGGCATAGAGTCGGAAGATCTTCCCGCACTGCAAGTCGCGACTGATCCGCATAAAGCAGCAGCTTATTTTGAGTTTGCTTATAGAAGTGGGTATAAGCACGCCGCCTATTATCTCGGCAATTTGTATTTCCACGGTAAGCTCTCCCCTGCCGACAAACCGGATTATGAACGTGCCGCCGGTTGGTATATGGCCGATACTGAAAACCCCTATTGCCAATTTGCACTCGCAAAAATGATTGAACACGGGCAAGGCTTTACGCCGAATGTCGAAACCGCCGAAATACTTTACCGTAAGTGCTTAAACGCAAATGATTATTTAACTGCCGAATCCTCTTACGCCATAGCGCAGATGCAGAATAACGAGCAGCTGCCTTTAACCGATATGCAAAAGCTCTACAAAACTGCCGCTGAAATCTGGCTAAAAGACGATCATCCCGAAAACCATATTCACTTGCGCCTTGCACGCATGTATGAATACGGTCTTGGCGTGCCCGAAGATCTTTCACTTGCAATAGACCACTACAAGGCCGCATTGAAAACACCGGAAACCGAATACAAGCTCGGTCAACTCATGCAGCGTATCGACGGAGATGCAACGGAGATTTACGCACACTATGCGGCAGCACGCGTCGGTATGCTATATGCTGAAGAACATCGTCCTACATCGGCAACAGCACAACAAGCCGTGCGCCTCGCAACTATGTATCGCTACGGACTCGGATGCGATGCAGACCATGAAACCGCCGTGCACTGGTATACGGTCGCGGCTGAACGCGGCAGCATTTATGCACAGCAACGCTTAGAAGTCATGGAGATGCAGCGTATCCGTCAAGAGCAGCGTGCAGCAGAATACGCCGAAAAGCAACAGCAGCAACAGAACCTCAGCTTTGCTGCTCGCCTACTCAATGCGATAGGCAACGCTTTGTGCCGCCAAACGCTGCGAGATCAACAGTCTGCCACTGCCACTACCGACCGAAAGCAGAGACGTATGCAGCGTAGGCTTAAACGAGCGCTCGGTCAAAAAGAAGACTACGAACAAATTTTCCAGTAATATCTTTAAGGGATCCCTATGAAGAAAAAAAGCAACAAAATCAACTTTAAATCTAATAGTTCACGAGCTATATACAATTATGTTCTCGAAAACAATTACAAAATCACTGTCAAACAAGCTTGTGACGAGCTTGCCGTAACACCGAGTCAGGTTTATAGCTTAATCGGCCTACTGCGAAAAAAAGGCATGAATGTCCGTGTCATCCGAAAATCGGTCGAGAGGCAGATTTACCGAGAAGCACGACAGTACATAGAAGAACATAACTGTGAAATTTCTATCGCAAAGGCTTGTCGGGATCTTAATGTATCCAGAGAACAGCTCAACAATATGATTCATAAATTCCGTAAAAACGGTATGCAGATTTCCATTATCCAAGCGAGCGACATCATAAAATTGCCGCTGAACAAAAATACTGAAGAAGCCGTATATCAGTATATTGTCGACCATAACTACTCTATTTCATCCAGACAAATGCGCACAGATTTATCCTTGACAAAACAGCAAACAAAGTCCTTTCTCCAAAAATTCCGTCGTAAGGGCATAGAAATTACCGTCGTAGAAAGTAAAAAGAGGAATTCAGATGCGCAGCCACAGTGAATATATTCCTCTGACACAAGATCAGATCGCGCTTGCACAGCACACAGACATTGTAGAATATCTGCGCGAACGCGGTGAAAAGGTGCAAAAAGAAGGAAATCATTACATCTGGGAAAAGCACGATAGCTGCGTGATCCACGGCTATAAATGGTATCAAAACAGCACCGGCAAGCACGGCGCTGCCGTAGCTTTTGTGCAAAACTTCTTTCACAAAAGCTTCCCGCACGCTGTGCTTGAGCTCATCGGCAACCGACAGATCACTTTTGATCTCGCTGCCCCTCCTCCCACCAAACGAGAATCAAAACCCACAGACATGATCCCCGTTGCTTTCTGCCTGCCGCCAGCTGCACCGGATAACCGTCGTCTGTATGCGTATCTCACGCATACACGCAGCATCGCACACGAGATTGTCAATACTTTCATTGATGAGCATTTAATTTATCAAGATAAACAAGGCAACATCGTATTTGTATGCTATGACTGCTTCGGCCGCGTAAAATCAGCTCATAAGCGCGGCACGAATTCCGCGCAGCGTTACCGTAGCTTTGTGACCGGCGGCGAATTCAACTGCGGCTTTTCATACGCCAATGATAACGCCACGGTGCTGTATGTATTTGAAGCACCTATCGACTTGATGAGCTTTCTAACACTGCATCGGCATCAACCGTGGCACAGAGCAAGCTACTTATCGCTTGGCGGGCTTTCAGAAGATCCTTTACGCCGATTTCTCAAGGAGCACAAATCTATTCAACGTATCGCTTTCTGCTTTGATAACGATATAAATAAGCCCGAAAACCGAGGGCAAGAAGCCGCCAAACGCTTCATGCGGCAGTTTTCCGGCAAATACATAACCTCAATTCTGTGCCCGTGCAAGAAGGACTGGAACGACGTCTTGAGAGACAAAATTCAGAAAGGAGAGTTTCTATGACCCCACAGCAAATTATATTTTTATCCATCGTCGGTATTGCTTTGGTCGCTTTGATCTTTTTATCCGAGTCACAAAAGCGCTACAATTTGGACTCTATTAAGCGTAAAACCGTCGGCGATGGCCAGTATGGCACTGCCCGTTGGGCAACACAAGAGGAGATACAGAGTTCGACTATCCAAGTTCCTTACGAGCCGGAAGTGTGGAGATACAACGAAGAAAGCCGTCCGACTACCACAGGCATCGTCGTTAATTTGACACAGAACAAAAAACAAATTCTCGCAACCATCGATCATTCAGACAGCCACACACTCATGGTTGCCGGAACCGGCGGCGGTAAAACCACCACCTTTATGATTCCGAATATCGAATACGCGCTCGCTTGCGGTACTTCCTTTATCTCAACGGATAGCAAAGGTGACCTGCTCCGTTTATACGGCAAGCTCTGCGAACAATACGGCTATACCTGTTTGAATATCAACTTCCGCACACCGATGAAAAGCGACAGCTATAATTACATGCAGCTCATCAATCTCTACATAGATATGTGGCGCGATGACCCTAAACGTGTAGACTACCACAGCCGCGCCGAGCGCTACGCAAAAGCTCTTGCAAACTCTATTGTCCACACAAAGGGCTTTGACGGCGGCGGTCAGAACTCGTATTTCTACGATTCCTCTGAAGGCTTGATCACCTCCATAATCCTGCTTGTTGCGCAATACTGCAAGCCGGAAGAACGTCATATCGTTTCCGTATTTAAAATTCTTCTCGAATTCGTTCAAACCGTTAAATCCGCAAATGATGAGACCGATAGCCAAAGGAAAGTCAAGCAAACAAAGCTGAATGAAATTCTCAGTCTTCTACCTGAAGATGATAAAATCCGTTGGTTTGCAGGCTCCGTACCGGGCAGCGAGGGTATGCAGTATTTATCTGTTATCACAACCTCCATGTCCCGCCTGCTTGCCTTCATCGACTCAGAGTCAGAAAACATTCTCTGCAAGAATTCCAAAATCACAGTCGCAGACATCTACCAGAAAAAAGTTGCCGTATTCATCACATTCCCGGAAGAAGACGCCACAAAACACGTATTGGTCTCCCTTTTTCTTAGCCAGATCATAAATGAAGCCATCGTCTATGCAGATGAATGCACAAAAGAAAACAAGCTTACACGCCGCCTTTATATCTTCGCCGATGAATTCGGCATTTTTCCTTATATGGGCAACATTCTCGGCATGTTCGGCGCTTCGCGATCCCGTAACATTATTATCGTGCCCTGCATCCAGTCACCGGCACAGCTCAGACAGACCTACGGTGCAGACGGCGAAACTATTATTCGTGACTGCTGCCAGACCGTTATTTTCGGTGGCTTTTCTCCCATGTCCGATACCGCCGTTACCTTCAGCAAGCTGCTTGGAAATCAGACGGTCGCTGCCGGTTCCGTTTCAACCAGCAACCGGGAAGGCCGCAGCCTTTTTGGTAGTGGATCAAACAGCAGCCGCAGCGTCAACATGATTGCACGGCCATTGATGACACCAGACGAATTGCAGCTCCTGCCCTTTGGCAAATGGGTCGTCAACCGGCGAGGCAGTCACCCGTTTATCGCCAATATGCCGCGCTACGATAAATGGGGCATTCGCCTAGAAGCTCCTTATATCTCAGAAACACGAGAGTATGTTCCCACCGTCTACGCCAAGTTGGATGATGTTATACGAACTATAAAAGAAGGAAAATGGCGACAGACTGTACGGGAAAAGCGAGAGTCTGCTAATTCGTCAGAGTCCGTGGGCAGCACCGCAGACTATTAAAAACCGGAAGTACTTCCGGTTTTTAAATCTTTTTTCAAAAAAGTTGAAATATACTGATATTCATGTAATAATGGAGTGGTACAAATGTTTGAGATAATTATTCAATTCTTAATTGGAGTTCTGACACCTATAATTTTGATCGGAGGGATAATAGCTGTGCTTAACGAATTGATTCAATCTTTTGAAAAAAAAGAAGAATACAATCGGAAATTAGAGGAACTCGAAGAAGAAATCAAAGAGTTCTCTTCTCAAAACCAAACGCTTGTAGAAGATTGTAAAAGTACAATTCGCGAAATTGAACTTGAACATCAAAAAACTATACAGTCCTTGTCCAGATGTTCACAATCACTATACAACGAGGCAAACGCTGTTCTTAAAAACACACATGACCTAATGATTATCAACGGTTTATTGTCCGAGCGAATTCAGACTTTATTAAAATATGCTACTACTTCATTAGAACCAGAACAAGAATCCAAACTGATAGAAGAAATTACATCAGCCATTAATCACATTAAAATGGAAAATGAACAAATCGCTCATCATCGGCAAGAGCTCGAAAAGGCTATGAGAGATATAGAGCAACATGATTTAGAAGTGGCTCAAAAACAAGAACTCAAAGAAATACAAGGGCATCATTTTGGAGGATTAAGCATATAATATGACAAAAAAAGAAAAATCTCAACAAAGCAAAGAGCCTCCCAAGTATATCCGTGTATTGAAAATACTATCGATTTTTTCTTTGTGCCTTACTATGCTGTTATTAGGTGTGGTAAATGGAGCTACTTATGTTGTGAAAACCGATATTGGACAGGACATATTAAAAAAAGTAAGCATTGCTCTTCGGCCACACACTCCTACTATTATGTGGCTTTGCTTCGCTTTATTGACTATCTATATTTTTGCAAGATTGATAATTAAAAAATGGAACGCTAATGATAAAATAAGCGACATAGACAGAATTACTAACCGTGTAAAAAACGAACGCGATAAAGCTTCCAAAGCCAAAGAAGGAATTTTTAATTTACGAAACAGCATTCTTCTTGAAGACATTCAAACATCAGGTAAAGTAAAAGATGAGCTTTATAATTATAGCAAAGAGATAAGTCATACACGGATTGAACAAGAGCTTGAGTGTCGAAATGCGAAAAGGAATTACAATAAAATACTTAAAGAACTCTATCTTCTGACACTCAAAGCGTACAAAAATCCCTCTGAACAAATAAAACAACTGCACGATGAATTGAATAAGCTATAGCAATGCTGAAAAACCGGAAGTACTTCCGGTTTTTTATCTTTAAATATATCATTTGCCCTATAAAGCTTGCTTTTTCCTCAAATAGAATAATATAATACTTTAATAAGGAGTGTGATTTAAATGGCAAACACCTCTGCACTTTATGTTCGTATCGATACTGAAGTGAAAGAAAAAGCCGAAAGCATTCTCACACAGCTCGGCATTTCTCCAACAAGCGCCATTCGAATGTTTTACAGCCAGATTGTTCGTGAAAACGGTCTTCCTCTAAGCTTACAGCTATCTTCAGTAAGCCCCACAGTCACAGATGATACAAGTCTAGAAGAAATTGACGCTGAACCAACGAAAGAAAGTACTTAAAACAAAAGCCCTACGCATCGGATGAGGCAAGCTTTCCTCGTAAGCCTTAATTTGCCGCAGATTTAGCTCAAAAACCGGAAGTACTTCCGGTTTTTCTTTTATCAAAATCAAAACTCAGAAAGGAGACGCCAGTATGGCAAAGCAAAAGAAAACCGGCTTCGGCACGTACATTACGACACTTGTTGTCGATTCTGATCTCACAACCACCGAAGCCCGCCTGTTTGCATTCATGCAGCTTCATGTCGATTACCGTACCGGTGTTTTCGATCTGAAGCGCAAAACGACCTGCGCAAAGCTTGACATCAACCTCACCACATATACCCGCGCTCTGCGCATCCTTATCGAAAAAGAGCTCGTTTCTGTCAAGCACCGTACTCGCGGCGGGCAGCAGATTACCTCTCATATTCAGCCGCGCATGGAGGGATTCAAGCTGCGCTTCCCGCGTTACTTGATTTCCGAGCTCCGTGATACCGCCTTTTTGGTCTACGTCGAGCTCTTAAACCGCTGCGGTAAGGAGTCCTGGTCTCTGAGCCGTCGTGTGCTCGCCAAGAAATTCCACTGCTCGGCCCTCACAATCAGCCGCGCAATCCGGCAGCTCAAGGAACGCAACTTGATTGATGCTGTACCGGACTATGACCGTCAGGGCATCAATCGTTTCCGTGCCCTCTCCCTGCATGAGCGCGTAGCACGCTTAAAGCGCCAGCAGAGCCGCACCATGCTCTTTTTCTATCAGATGCACAAACTCGTGCTCGAACGCAAGAGACAGCGTACAGCTGCCCTGAAGCGCCGTTATGCGTATTCCCTTTTTGCAGCACCCTTATCATCTATGCACCTGCTCTTTCCTATACCCCGTTGTTTTATTAGTAAGGAAAGAAAAAATAAAAGTTTACCATTAGCTAAGAGTAATTCTCTAATGGGGCTTTTGCGCCGAAAAGTAATGGATCGTGCACGAAGTCCCATGGTGGAGTTTTCCGGATAGAAAAAAGAAAATGAGCTGTGACCGGGTGAAGGAATCAGCTCATTTTCTCAGGCAAGGTGACACTACAAGTGCCCCTTTTCTGCTTCCAGTATAGGTTATTTCTCTCCGTTTGTCAAGCAAAAAGCGGAAGTACTTCCGTTTTTTTGATTTTTATTTTCTTTTATAGCTTCTACATTTATCTTCTAGCAACGCAAAATCATTACCTCTCCGAGCTAACGAGGTTGAATCACCATTGATCTGCTTGTGTTTATATAACGCAGCAGCATTCTTCTGAATCTTTTTCTGCACGGACTTTATGTAGCGATATTCAGCAAGAAGTAATGATTTGTAATTGGGATCTTTGATCGTTTCAAAATTCACATATACACGTTCACTGTACGGTACAGGGAACATGTTATTCAAATTTATCACTGCATATCTGAGAATTTTGATAAAATCCAATCCCTCTTTCATTTTCTCGTGTTTTGGTTTAAAAGAAGACAAAGGTGCAAAATACTCCATGTCGTTTATCTGAAAAACGATTCCGATATACTTTCTCTGATTGGCTTGTCCCTTTTTACTATTATGAAATAAATGCGGTGCATACGGAGCAAGATAGTCAACATATTTTGCATTGATTTCGTAAAATCTGATATTATCCATTTCCCCTCCAAGATAAAGAAATAGGGCGGACACAAAGCCCGCCCTGCTAGGTTACGTTCGCATTCCGAGTAGCGAAACACTCACTTGTAAATGTCTTGATATAGAGCCAAGAGAAGCTCACGTATTAAATGTCTCACTTATGGGCTGAGATACACCCTCTAAGCGGAGATGCAATATCTCCACTATTATTATATGCAAAACAACTTTCTTTGTCAACAGATTTGCTGTTAAAAAACCGGAAGTACTTCCGGTTTTTTTGCTTTTCATCTTCGCCTTTGTTAGAATTCAAGCACCCTATGTGGGGAATTTTAATAAAGGAAGTAGCAACATGTACGAAACAAACAAAAGGGATTACACACTCGGCGAATGGCTTGATATTTGGCTCGAAGAAATCGCGCCCACAAAGCGAAAGCCCAACACTATAAGCATTTACCGGGACGCCAGACGGCGGCTGCTGACCCATCACCCGGAGGCCGCCGGTATTCTTCTCGTTGAGCTCAATGCTTTACAGGTTGAAGGCTGGTTGGACTCCATGCGGCAGAAGTATGCAAAGTCAACGCTGCGCCATATCCGCGTTATGCTGAATCAAGCATACAAATCCGCAATAAAGGGACATAACTGTGACGATAATCCCGTTAAAGACGCAGCACTTCCCGCCGCGCGAGAAAAAGAAGTTAAAGCGCTTACACAACGAGAACAGGCCGCATTTGAAGGATGTTTTCACATACTGAAAAAACCGATAGATGAATACATTCTGCGCATGTATTTATTGACCGGTCTGCGCCGGGATGAGCTACGCCTGATGCAATGGCGGCAATACGATCCGCAAAACCGCACGCTCAAAATTCCTGAAAGCAAAACCGAGGCCGGTGTCCGTCTTCTCCCTGTTTTGCCCGAAGCCGCCGCTATACTCTACATGATCCGGTGTAATACCGAGTATAACAAGCCGCATGACTATATATTCAGCGTGGCTGATAACGGGAATAAACCGTTCAGCACATATCATTTGCGCTATATCTGTACGCGCGTTTCAAAGGCCGCCGGTATTTGTCATGTTACTCCACACATGCTACGGCACACCTTTGCTACACGGCTGATAGAAAAAGGCGCCGATCCGAAAAGCGTCTCTATGCTTCTGGGGCACAAAAACGTTGTTTTCACGCTGCAAAAATACGTTTCGCCGGATATGGAGCACCTTGAAACAGAAATTATGCGTCTTTCTCAAATCAAAAAATCCTGAAAAATAAAAAAATTCGAGAAATTTTTCCCGAATTTTAAAAAAAGACTTGAAATTCACAGCTTATAGTAGTAAAATATATATTGCAAAATGAATAAAGCCCCACTAAATCAAAAATTTTTCCTGAAAAATTTTTGATTTATTCCGTTCAGATGCGCCAACATCTAAAGGAACTCGTGAAGCTTATACTCATATTGTGTTTAATACGTATGTATTATAACACATTATAAGTCTGTGTTCAAGAGCCTTTTGCTGTTACATCTGCGGAAGGCTCTCTTTTATTTTGCCCGTACCTTGACAATCGAATGAACCCACAGACGAGAATACCCGGCGCAAATCAGTGTGCATGTGCACGCCTCTACAATGGGAATCACGCGGATAAGCGCGACCGGACAAACCTGATCGTGCCGCACGTACAGGAACGGCGTCTGAGAACGGGTCAATAAACCAAATCAGAAAATTTTCTACTAATAGATGTGCTCAGTTCGTTTTCGGATTGAGCACATACATTAGGAGAAAATCTCCTTGTTTTGGAAATGACACAAGGTCATCAAACCAAGTAAACAATTTTCTGCTAATCGATGAGCTCAGTCCGAATGAACTGAGCTCATACATTAGGAGAAAATCTCCTTACTCTGGAGGTGACACCCGGATTTGAACCGGGGAATCAGGGTTTTGCAGACCCTTGCCTTACCACTTGGCTATGTCACCATTTTGAAAAAGACGCCTTATCTTCAGCGTCTTTTTCTTTTGGAGCGGACGACGAGGCTCGAACTCGCTACCTCCACCTTGGCAAGGTGGCGCTCTACCAGATGAGCTACGTCCGCATTTCGGATTTCGTGTCACTTGTTTCGCAACGTGATTTATTATAACGGAGATGACCCGATTTGTCAAGCCTATTTTTGAATTTTTCCGACTTTTTTCGTAAATGCTTGCAATCCGTGAAAAAACTGCTATACTTTATGCAATGATTTTCGGCAGCACTGTGCGAATACGGAGCTGCTTTCTGTTATTTTAGAAGGAGTTATGTTTATGTATTGTAAAACCTGCCGTCAACCGCTGCCTCACGATGCCCGCCGCTGCCCAAACTGCGGCGCACCTGTTGAAAACACCGTTTTGCAAAGCGGCGCACGGGATTTCACCGCCGACTACGACCCGCGCGACATTCAGGAGAATCGCGGCTGGGGCATTCTTTCCTACCTCGGCTTTTTGGTACTCATCCCCATTTTCGCTGCGCGCAACTCGTATTTTGCGCGTTTTCACGCAAACCAGGGGCTTGTGCTGTTTCTTTTCCACGCGTGCTATTCGGTGCTGACGCGCATCATCACGAACATCTTAAACCTCGCGCTCGGCTTTATACCGTTTGTGCCGGGCATGATCTCCGCCGCGCTGCAATTTATCGGCATCATCTTCTTTGTGCTGATGATCCTCGGCATCGCAAACGCCGCTTCCGGCAAAGTAAAGGAGCTGCCGTTCATCGGCCGTATTCGCCTTTTGAAATAACCGTACATAGCAAAATTGCCCTGCGGGATTTTCTTTCGCAGGGTATTTTTATACGCGAATTTCGCAAAACCGTTGCGCATAAAGTCGATATATGCTATACTGCGTAAGGAAAAATTCAGCGTTCGGCGGATTTTAATCAAGCGGCAGCGCGGGGGAGCGCCCGATTTGCCGTGCCGGACTGCTTTCACATAGCGATGGGACTCCGTGTTTCGGATTGAGAGGAAGCAATTGAGCTTCGACCGCCCGGCCTGAATTTACATTCGAGCGCGCTTCGCTATGTGCATTTGTGCGCCTCTTTTAAATATGGGTCGGAAACGCTTATATTTAGAGAGGTACAAAAAATGAAAAGAGAACACATTCTGAAAATGGTCATGCTTGCAATGCTCGTCGCCATCGGCGTCGTCATTTCGCCGATTTTGCGCGTGGAGGGCATGTGCCCCATGGCGCATCTCATCAACATTGTCTGCTCCGTTTTCCTCGGTCCATGGTATTCCCTGCTGTGCGCCACGCTTATCGGCATCATTCGCATGACGCTGATGGGCATTCCGCCGCTTGCCTTAACCGGCGCGGTGTTCGGCGCGTTTCTTTCCGGCGTATTTTACCGCCTTTCGGGCGGCAAGATCCTTTGCGCAGTGCTCGGCGAAGTGTTCGGCACCGGCGTCATCGGCGCGCTGGCTTCTTATCCGGTGATGACGTACATCGTCGGGCGCGAGGGGTTGACATGGGCTTTTTATATTCCGTCGTTCATCGGCGGCACGCTGATCGGCGGCTTCATTGCGTTCGTGTTCCTCATGGCGCTGCGCCGCAACGGACTGCTTGCAAAATTCCAGCATGATTTGGGGGCGAAGGTCTATGACACCACAGCTGCAAAACGCGCTGCTCAAAGCACGAAATGATCTGCGCGAGACGGCGCCGCTCATCCACTGCATCACGAATCCGATTGCGATTAACGACTGCGCGAACGGGATTCTCGCCGTGGGCGGAAAGCCTATCATGGCGGAGCATCCCGACGAGGTGGAGGAAATCACGTGCATAGCGGGAGCGCTCGGCGTAAACATCGGCAACATCACAGACGCGCGCCGCACCTCCGTTTTGACGAGTGCCAAGGCGGCGAAAACGGCCGGTGTGCCGATCTCTTTTGACGCGGTGGGCGTGACGTGCAGCGCCCTGCGCCGCGACCTGACGCACACGCTGCTGCGCGAGGCTTGCCCGGAAATTTTGAAGGGCAACGACGCGGAGATTCGCGCCATTGCGGGCGCGCATTTTGAAAGTCGCGGCATTGATGTTTTACGGACAAACACGGCGGAAACGATTGAAATTGCAAAAATGCTCGCCTCTACCCTGCACTGCGTGGTGCTCGTCACCGGCAAAACGGACATTATCACAAACGGCGAAACAACTGAGCTGTGCGAAAACGGCACACCACGCCTGTCGCTCGTCACCGGCACGGGCTGCATGGTACACGCGTTGTGCGCTTCATACAGCGCCGTGACGGATCCGTTTACGGCTGCGGTTTTAGCCGTTTCCACCATGGGCATTTGCGGCGAGCTGGCCGAACGGAAATCCGAGGGGCTCGGGTCGTTCCGCATTGCGCTTTTGGACGCACTTTCGCTGCTTTCGGACGATGATTACACGCGTTTATTACAGCTGCGCGAAGTTTAAAAGAAGGAGTTTTTCTATGAAATTCGATCCTACCTTATACCTTGTGACCGACAGCACCGGCCGCACGGACGATGACTTTCTTTCCATCCTCGAAAAGGCACTCACGGGCGGTGTGACGCTGGTGCAGCTGCGCGAAAAAGAGCGCGGCGGCGGTGAATACCTGCGCCTTGCGCGCCTCACAAAAGCTGTTTGCGACCGTTACCGCGTGCCGCTTATCATCGACGACCGCGCGGACATCGCCATGGCGGCAGATGCGGCGGGCGTACACGTAGGTCAAAGTGATCTGCCCGTCTGTGAAGCAAGAAAGCTTTTAGGTGAAGATAAAATCGTCGGCGCAACGGCAAAAACCGTGGAGCAGGCGCAGAAAGCGTACCGCGAAGGCGCGGACTACCTCGGCACGGGCGCGATCTTCCCGACGACCACGAAGGTGAAAACCGTGCTGACGCCGGTTTCGCGCCTGAACGATGTCTGCCGCAGCGTGCCGATCCCGGTCGTGGCCATAGGCGGTTTAAATGCCGGGAACATGGATGTTTTGAATGGCAGTCCCATTGACGGCATAGCGGTCGTTTCGGCCATCATGAAGAGTGCAGATCCCGAAGCTGCCGCGCGGGAGCTTTTCGCGCGCGTGCGGGTGATTAAAGAAAATAACCGCTGAAAGGCATAGAATGCTACACTTTGTGCTGATTTCACAAATTGAAACGACATTTGGCGGTGAAATCTTTTCCGAAATGACACACGGTTTTTACGCGCGGTTTATTGACTCTGCGTTTTACCGGTAGTATGATAATGGTAGAAGCAAAATTCCCCATAATTTGCGTACAAGCCACTTTTTATAAATCCACACCTTAAACGAAAAAATCACCGAGTTTTTCCTCGGTGATTTTTTCGTTATAAAGCGTCGGCAAAAAGATTTTTCGTTCTTTTTGCCGGCGCTCTCTGTTTATTCTTAAAAACTTTTACAGTGTAAACGTATACGTACCCGCGGTGAGCGTCATTTCTTCCGTGGTACCGTCTTTTTTCGGCAGATAGACTTCCGCTTCGGCGTCAAACGGGATGACGACGGTGTACGTCACTTCGCCGTTATCCTCGTACTGCCAGCCGGTTTCATAGTAGCCTGCGGCGGTATTGACCCCGGCTTTTGCCGCGCCGAGTCTTACATCGGGCTGCGGGCGGATGACGGCCTTTTTATAACCGGGCACGTCCGGCACGGGGTTCAGGCCGCAGACGTTCTTATACACCCACTCGAACACCGCGCCGTAAGCGTAGTGGTTCATGGAGTTCATGCCGATGCCGCTGATCTTACCGTCCGGATTGACGGAGTTCCAGCGCTCCCAGATCGTTGTGGCACCCATGTTGACCTCATACAGCCAGCCGGGATTTTCCTCGTTCAGAAGCAGCGTATAGGCTTCTGCATTCGCGCCGTTATCGGAGAGCGCGCGGCACAGCACAGGCGTGCCGAGGAAGCCGGTCTTCAGCTTGCCTTTATTCATCGCGAGCAGACCGCGCAGGGTTTCGGTAATCTTCTCGCGCGCGAACTCCGGCGCAAGCCCAAACGAAAGCGAAATGGCGTTGCCGGTCTGCGTTGCGGCCGCGCATCTGCCGCCCGCTGTGTAAAACTCGCGGCGGATGGCGTCGAGAATTTCGTCTGCACGCTTTTTGTAGACGTCGTACTCGGTCGTTTTGCCGAGCGCGCGTGCGGCGTTTGCAACGCACATGGTGCTCTTATAGTAGTAAGCGGAGCACAGGAACGTGATGTCCGTGCCGCCGAGAACAGACTCGGGATTGAAGCCGGATTCCGGGCCGTCCAGTGCGAGCCAATCGGCAAAGTGGAACTCAATGCCCGGCCACAGGCGTGTTGCGCCGTGCGCTTCGTCGTAGCGGTAGATCCAATCTGCCCACAGCTTCATGCTCTCGAAGCCGTTTTTGAGCACGCTGATATCGCCCGTTGCAATGTAGGTTTCCCAAGGGACGATGGCTGCGGCGTCTGCCCAGCCGCAGTGACCGCCGCCGTTTGCGAGCATTGGGTTTGCTTCGCCCGGCTTGCGGCTGATGAGCAGCGGGGCGACATCCGGCACCTTGCCGTCGAGGCGCTTCTGTTCCTCCAAAAGGTCTCGGATATACTTCGTATAGAACGCGCCGCAATCCATGTTGTAGTTCGCCGTGGGGCAGAACGCCTGCGCGTCGCCCGTCCAGCCCATGCGCTCGTCGCGCTGCGGGCAGTCGGTCGGCACGTCGAGGAAGTTATCGCGCTGGCTCCAGACAGAGTTCAAGTACAGGCGGTTGACCTTCTCGTTTGCGGTCGTGATCTCGCCGGTCTGCTCGAGGTCGGAATAAAGCGCCCACGCCTGAATATCCGTGATGCCGGTGAGGTCTGCCACGCCGGAGAATTTGATGTAGCGGAAGCCGTAGAAAGTCGCAATCGGGCGAATAAAGGCTTTTTTGCCCGTCGAAATATAGCGGTACTCGGAAAGCGCAGTGCGCAGGTTATCGCGGTAGAAGCAGTCATCCTGCAACAGCTCGCCGGTCTGCACGCGCAGCTCGACACCTGCGGGCAGGTCGGCCATGAACGTGAACCAACCCGTAATGTTCTGGCCGAGGTCGAACACAAGCTCGTTTTTCGGCGTGGTGATCTGCTTCGGGGTGATGATATGCTTTGCTTTTACGGGCAGCGAGAGGCGCGCGGAAATTGCGCCGAGGTTCGTCGTGGTGTTGCGCTTCACCGGCTGCCAATTTGCATAGGTGCAGGACGGCGCGCACCAGTTTTCGATTTCGAGGTTCGCATCGTAGCGCTCGCCGTCGTAGATGTTGCCGAACGTCAGCGGGTTCGGCGCGCACTGCCAGCTTTCGTCCGTGACGATGACGGTCTCGCCCTGCGTGGTGGTGACGTGCAGCTCACCGAAGAGCAGGTATTCCTCTGTGTACATGTTGCAGGGTTTTCCCGGGAAATTCGTTTCGTAATCGCCGACGACGCCGTCAAAACCAAAGCGGCCTTTCGCCCAGCCGTTGCCCAAAATGGCGCCGATGACGTTTTCGCCGGTGTGAATGAGGTCGGTCACGTCGTAGGTCTGGTACTGAATCCAGCTGTCGTAGGCGGTGCAACCGGGGGCAAGGTACTCATCGTTCGCCTTTTCGCCGTTCAAATAGAGCTCGTAGATGCCGAGACCCGTGAAGTATGCGCGGGCAGAGAGAACTTCGCCGATGATCTCAAACGCGCGGCGCATGTACGGGGCGGTGTCCGGCGCAAGGCACGGAGAAATACGCTGTGCCGTGAACGGCTCATCAAGCTTTGCGGTCTCGAACCACGCAGTGTCGCTTGTGACCAATTCACCGTTATCGCCCATAACGGTAACGCGCCAGAAATAGCGCGTGCGGGGCTCGAGGGCGATTTCCACCGGTACACCGAGGGACGACGCGGTTTTGCACGCGCCGGTATCAAAGATAACGTCGGCAAAATTCTCCGTTTTGGAAACCTCCACGCGCGCCCAAAGCTGCTTTTTCGCTTCGGTATCCGTGACTGTCCACGAGACGTGCGGCGTTTTCAGATCAAAACCGAGCGGGTTGACGATACGGTTTGTTTTCATTCTCTGAATTTTCATGTTCCGTTCCTTTCTGTGCGTTTGCACGTGCGGCTTTTTCCTTTGCCGCTTCGTATTCCGGCCGCGTAAAGCTGCGGCATTTTGTTCTATTTCACAGAATATCAGATATGAAGATGAAAAACAAGGACTCAATTTCCGCAAAAATACGTCCTTATTTTCAGTAATTGCATGCGAAGATGTTGAACCAAGCCGTTTTCAAAAGTTCTTATAGGTTAGCCGCGACTTTAGCTTGACACAAGTCCATATTTGTGGTTTAATAAGCAAACATGAGTATCGGTGCCGCAAAGCGACACTGCGATAAGGGAGTAGTCGGCGCGAAGCGCTGTATGGTCGACACACTTGAGGAAACTCACGGCTATGCATGAAATGACGAGACTTATCCGAAAGGCATCTCCGGCTTTTCGGGTGAGTCTTTTTTATTGCCCGCGCACGTATATTTTTATAACAAAACAACGGAAAACGGTGATCAAAATGAACTTATGGGAACTATTAATTCTGGCAGTTGGCCTTTCAATGGACGCATTTGCGGTTTCGGTATGTAAGGGGCTTTCGGTGAAAAAGCTGAAAGCGAAACACATGCTGACTGTGGGCGCCTATTTTGGCGGATTTCAGGCACTGATGCCTCTTTTAGGGTACATTTTGGGTATACAGTTCCAGTCAATGATTCAGCAGTTCGACCACTGGATCGCGTTTGTGCTGCTGGTGCTGATCGGCCTGAGCATGATAAAGGAATCGCGCGAGGAAGCGGAGAACCTCAACGATTCGTTCAGCTTTAAGACGATGCTGCCGCTCGCGGTGGCGACGAGCATCGACGCGCTGGCGGTGGGCGTAACGTTCGCGTTTTTGCAGGTCAAAATCGTACCGGCCATCAGCTTTATCGGCGCAACGACGTTCATTCTTTCGGCGATCGGTATTCGCATCGGCAACATTTTCGGCGCGAAGTATAAATCGAAAGCAGAGCTTGTCGGCGGCATCGTGCTGATTTTGATGGGTGCGAAAATTTTGTTAGAGCACCTCGGCGTACCGGATATGATTTTCGGTTAAGAACCGGAAACAAGAAAGCGCCCCGCTTCCTTTTATGGAAAGCGGGGCGCTGTTTTGTTTTAATTTACGAACTAAAGTAACCCGTTAAATTACTTCTGTGCGTCGTAGTAATCCTGATATGCGGTGTAGCCCTGGAGCTCGATGTTCGATGCACGCTTATCGGTGTAGATCTTCTCAATGTCATGAACCTGATTGGACTCAGCAAAGTCTTTCAGATCCTGAACGAGCTTATCGAACGTTGCGTCGTCGGAAGCCATGATGATCTGCGGGATACGCATCTTGCACTCATCGGCGATAGCCTGTCTTGCCATACCGAGGTCTTCGGTCGGATCGATCTCAAGAGAGAGGTTGGCGTTTTCGTCGGTCAGGAACTTCTGGCCGGGGACTGCCGGATGGATGGAATCTTCCGGAGTGAAAACGTGAGCCTGAATGGAGATAACCCAGCTTCTGGATTCTTCCGGCTGTGCATCGTTAACTGCATACTTCGTCAAGTCAACGTTATCGGCGTGAGCCGGCTGAGCCCAGAACCAGCAACCTGCTGCGTTCTTTTCGTCAGAGCTAAGCTCTTCTTCCGGCTTCTTGAGGATCGGGTTGCCGTTTTCGTCCTTGCCTTCCCAGAGGCCGCCCTCAGGACCGTACATCATGTTGATGGAGCCGTCCTTCGTGAGCATCCAAGAATAGAGGTCGAAGATACGCTGCGGGTTTTCAGCCTTTGTGGTGATGCAGTTGACGTTGCTACCAGGCGTGCCGTTTTCTTCGCCATATACCCAATCTACGCCTTCAGCCGGCGGGAAGATCGGAGAATCCTTAAGCTCCCAACCGAGGAGATCGTAGGTGTTGCCGTCTTTCTCCTGAAGGAGGGTACGGAAGTGGTTGGTATCGTCCTGAGAGAAGTCATAGTACAGAACCGCTCCACGGCCGTTGGAGAGCTTCTCTACGTACTGATCGTTGCTGTCGGTATAAATGGTTTCCGGGAAGAGGCCTTCTCTAAACCACTGGTTAGCAATCTTCAGAGCGGAGACGTAGTTGTCGTCAAAGACAGCAAGCTTAATGTCGTTATCCGCCTGAGACCAGTATGTATCAACAAGGTTCGGGTTGCCGTAGGAACGATAGATAGCGGAAACGGTGTTGAAGCCGTTATCGTCCTGTCTCGGGAGCCACGGGAAGATGCTCTGGCCGTCGGAAGTTGTAACGCCCTTGTCCTTAGCATCCAGCATGAACTGGTGCAGGTCTTCGAGCGTCTTGAGCTCCGGAGAACCGAGCTGCTCATAAACGTCGTGGTTGACCATCCAGCTCGCGTTACCGCCGGTAGCGCCCTTACGAGCCCAGTTCGGGATACCATAGAGACCGCCGTTAACGGACAGCAGCTTCTGGGAGGATTCGAGGATGTCCTCATCAAAGGAGCAGCCTTCATACCTCAAGGTGTTGATATCGACGAGCTTGCCGAGGCTGATGAGCTTCTGCCAGTTCGCGTTACGGTCGAGGATGATAACATCCGGCAGGTCGTCGGAGGAGATCATCAGGTTCAGTCTGGAATCCGCATCAGCTTCCGGGCAGGAATAGTTGACTGTGATGTTGAACTTTTCGTTCATGTACTTCGATGCAGCGTCTTCGCCCCAGGGCTTAACGGAACCCTGATAGCTGTAATATGCATCAAATTCGTAGTGCTCGGTGGTGTCGTCCGGGCCGGAGGAACCGGTTACCTCGGAGCTTGCGTCACCGCCGTCTGTGGATTCCGCTGCGGAAGATTCCGTTTTGGAAGATGTGCTGCTGCCAGCCGTGGAAGAGTTTCCGCCGCCGCCGGAAGCTGATCCCCCCCCGCAGCCGCCTACTGTCAGAATCATGGATGCTGCCATGACTGCTGCCAGAGCCTTCAAGAGAGAGTTTCTGGACTTCATACTTTGCCTCCTTAAAGAATGCTTCGTCAATACACCTTGCATTGACAATTTATTTTATGATTAGCCCTTAACGGAGCCGATCATAATGCCTTTTACGAAGTAGCGCTGCAGGAACGGGTAAACGATGATGATCGGAATGATCGTAACAAACATCGTAGCCATTGTGATGGAGCGCACGTTGGTCTCCTTGCCCTTCAACATGTTGGCGTCGATGGTGACGCCCATGCCCGCAGAGGCCATCTGTTCTGCGAACTTCGCTTCGTTGACGATTCCGAGAAGGACGTTCTGCATCGGCTTCAGGTAATCCTGTGTAATGTACAGGTTTGCCTGGAACCAGTCGTTCCAGTGCTGCACACCGAAGTACAGGGCGATCGTCGCGATGATCGGTGTGGAGAGCGGGAAGTAAATTTTAAAGAAGATGGTTATGTAGTTTGCGCCGTCGATGAGAGCGGATTCTTCAAGCGCTTCCGGCAGAGACTGGAAGTAGCTGCGCATGAGAATCATGTTCCACAGGTTGACGAGTGCCGGGATGATGTACACGAGGAAGTTGTTCTTGAGACCGAGATTGAGGATCAAGAAGTAGGTCGGCATGAGGCCGCCGCCGAAGTACATCGGGATAAGACACAGCATTGCGTAAACTTTTTTGCCTACGAGATTCGTTCTGGAAATTGCGAATGCCAGCATACCGGTAATGAGCACGCCGCCGACCGTACCGATGACGGTACGTGCGATGGTGATGAAGTACGCCATCCAGATCTTCTCGTTTGTGAAAACCAGCTCGTAGTTTCTCCACGTAAACTTACGCGGATAGATGGTCAAACCACCAAGGGTGGTATCGTTGGAATCGTTCAAGGAAATCGCAAGGGAATTCAGGAACGGGTACAGCGTAAGGACAAGAACCAGAACGATGGTGACGATCATGATGATATCGATCACGTAGTCGCTGGCCACGCGCTTGGCGCGGATTTTGTTTGGATTTTTTGCCATCTCTCTGTTCCCCCCTTAGAAAAGCTGTGCTTCGCCGAATTTACCTGCTACGTAGTTGGTACCAAGGAGCAGTGCGAAGTTGACGATAGACTTAAAGAGACCGGCCGCTGCTGCGAAGGAGAAACGACCCTGGCTGACACCCAAACGATAAATGAAGGTATCGAGCACGTCTGCGTATTCTTTCAACATGGAGTTGCCCATCTGCTTGGTGAGCATCATGATCTGGTCGAAGTTTGCATTCAGGATGCCGCCGACCTGGAAGATAAACATCAGGATGATGGTCGGTTTGATGGACTTAATTGTGATATGCCACATCTTCTGTGCGCGCGTTGCGCCGTCGATATCAGCCGCTTCATACATATCCTGGCTGATGCTCGTGATAGCGGAGATGAAGATAATCGCGTTCCAGCCAAGCTCCTTCCAGATATCCGTGCACAATGTAATGCCCCAGAAGTACTTGCCTTCGGTGAAGAAGCCGATCGGTTCTTTAATGACGCCGATCCACATGAGGAACTCATTGATGGCGCCGCCGTCGGTGGACATGAGGTCAAACATCAACGTTGCACATACAACCCAAGAGATGAAGTGCGGCAGGTAGCTGACGGTCTGAACCGTTTTTTTCAGCGGCTGGAAGTTCATTTCGTTCAGCAGCACTGCGAAGAAAATCGGCAGCGGGAAGCCAATGAACATCTTAAGGGCGCTGATGACCAGCGTGTTGCGCATGGCCAGTCCGAAGTACTTATCGGCGAACATGGTCTGGAAGTGTTTGAAGCCTACCCACTGGCTGAAGCCCGGGAAATCACCGAGCTGGAAATCCTGGAAGCCCATGACCACGCCGTACATCGGTACGTAGCTGAACAGGAGGACTAAGAGGATGCCGGGAACTAACAATATCTGCAGATCCCACTGGGCAAGCATTCTGGAAAAGACGTTCTTTTTGCGTAAGACCGTATTTCCACTCGCTTGTGCTTGTTTCAATCTCATCACGCTCCATTTCCACAAAAGATGGAAAATTTTTAACAAAAAGCAGAACTCAAAGCCTGCTTAAAGCCAAAATTTTTTTGAAACCCGACTGCCTTTTGCAGTTTTACGGTTTTCTCGTCGAAAGCCCTGAACGATGTTCGGATGGTTTCTAAATTTGTCTAAATCTCCGCAACAACTTCTTCAGGAATTGTTCATATTATACACACGCATCTGTAACAATTCAAGGACAAATTGTGCAAAGCATATTGACAAATTATGCAAACCGTGTACAATATAGGTACAAAAGGTAAATTTTATGGTGAAGCTGGTGGGCATATGTCACAAAGCACTATCTTAGACACACAAAAATGCGAGCATGAAACCGCATCCATTTTGAACAATTTTACTATTGCCTTCGGAAAGGTGCATTGGGGCCTCCCAAATTTCGAAAATTTGGATGAATTGTTTGAAAATCAACAGTTTGTTTTGATGCTCTGCGTCAAAGCTTCGTCTGAAAGAAGCGATTTATATTTGAATAACGACATTTTTAATGTAGTTACCGGAGGGGTGATTTGTGTGCGCCGCAGCGATAAAATCCTTTGGAATCACTGCTGCTGCGACAACATGCAGATTCTCTGGCTTCCCTTTACAATGAAATGCGTTTCCGACTGTTCCTGCGAAGACGCCGATGTTTTAAACGACTTTTTGTGCGGAAAGCTGAGCCCTGTCGGTTATAATACACAGCTGATTGATTACAGCGACTTCCTCAGAAAGCGCGTTTGCAGCTATACCAAGTGCTGCCTGAACCAAGTTCTTTCCGGATTTATACTGGACTGCATTTTTACCCTTAAGCAAAATTACGACGGCCTCACCAACAAGGACAAAATCACCCAATACCTGCTCGACCACGCAACGGAGAAGATCAGCGTGCCGGAACTTGCGAAAAAGCTTTCGATTTCCGAACGCGCACTGTTCTATTATTTTCAAGATAACTTCGGTTCCACCCCGAGCAATTACATTAACCGTATACGCATGAACGCCGCCGCAGAGCACATCCACCGCGGGTTATCCGTGAAAGAAGTGACCGAAATGTACCACTTTTCGGAATCTTCTGCGTTCTGCCGGTTATTTAAGAAGTACTTCGGCATCACGCCGACGGAATACCGGCAGCTGGCAGAGAAATCGCAGCTGAAAATCGTCTCGCGGGACGAGCTGAAGGATTAACCGTATATCTTTCACGCGATCCATAGATAACAAAACACCGTTCGTTCGGAAAAGCTCCGAGCGGACGGTGTTCTTTATCTTATATTATATTGTATTCGATCAGTCAATGACCTTGTTGTCGCGATCCGGAACAATCTTTTCAAGGAACTGCTCTACGGTCATGGCGCCGAGGTCGCCCTCTTTGCGCTTACGGATAGAGATGGTGTTGTTTTCGATGTCCTTATCGCCGACAACGACCATGTACGGCACCTTTTCGAGCTGTGCTTCGCGAATCTTGTAGCCAATCTTCTCGCTGCGGTCGTCGACCTCGCAGCGGAAGCCCTTGTCTTCAAGCTGCTTCTTGACTTCATAGAGATAGTCGAGGTGGCGGTCTGCGATGGGCAGCAGCTTCACCTGTACCGGGGCGAGCCACAGCGGGAACGCGCCTGCGTACTTTTCGATGAGCAACGCGAGGGTACGCTCGTAGCAGCCGATGGAGGTACGGTGAATGATGCACGGGGTCTTCTGCTTGCCGTCCTTATCGGTGTAGACCATGCCGAACTGCTCGGCAAGCATCTGATCAATCTGAATGGTGATAAGCGTATCTTCCTTGCCGTACACGTTCTTAATCTGGATATCGAGCTTCGGGCCGTAGAACGCAGCTTCGCCGATGCCGATCTCGTACGGAATCTCGAGGTGGTTGAGGATGCGCTCCATGAGGCCCTGTGCCTCGTTCCACTGCTCTTCCGTACCGATATACTTTGCACGGTCATTCGGGTCCCATTGCGAGAAGCGGTAGGAAACGTCCTCATACAGACCGAGTGTCTTCAGCATGAAGATTGCAAGCTCCAGGCACTTTCTGAACTCATCTTCCAGCTGCTCCGGTGTGCACATGAGGTGGCCTTCGGAAATGGTGAACTGGCGCACACGGATCAGGCCGTGCATCTCGCCGCTTGCTTCATTACGGAACAGTGTGGAGGTCTCGTTGTAGCGCAGCGGCAGGTCGCGGTAGGAACGCTTGCGGTTCAAATAAGCCTGATACTGGAACGGGCAGGTCATCGGGCGCAGGGCGAAGACTTCCTTGTCCTTCTCCTCGTCGCCGAGCACGAACATGCCATCCTTATAATGATCCCAGTGACCGGAAATCTTGTACAGGTCGCTCTTTGCCATAAACGGGGTCTTTGTCAGCAGCCAGCCGCGGCGCTGCTCCTCGTCCTCGACGAAGCGCTGCAGAAGCTGAACGATGCGTGCGCCCTTCGGCAGCAGGATCGGCAAGCCCTGACCGATAACGTCGCTTGTGGTGAAAAGCTCCAGCTCACGGCCGAGCTTGTTGTGGTCGCGCTTCTTGGCTTCCTCCAGCATGGTGAGATGCTCTTCCAGCAAGCTCTGCTTCGGGAACGCGATGCCGTAGAGACGCTGCAGCATCTTGTTGCTTGCATCGCCGCGCCAGTAAGCGCCTGTGATGGAGGTAAGCTTTACAGCCTTGACATTGCCGGTGCGCATGAGGTGCGGGCCTGCGCAGAGGTCCGTGAAATCGCCCTGCTTATAGAAGGAGATGTGCTCGCCCTCGGCAGCGTGCTCACGGATGAGCTCCTCTTTATAGTCCTGACCCTTCATGAGCTCCAGTGCTTCCGCGACCGGCAGCTCGAAGCGCTCGATCTCGATGTCTTCCTTGATGATCTTCTTCATCTCGGCTTCGATCTTTGCGAGGTCGTCGTTGGTGATGGCCTGCGGCAGCTCCATATCATAATAGAAGCCGTTATCCACAGCCGGACCGATGGCAAACTTTGTGCCCGGGTACAGGCGGTTTACCGCCTGCGCCATGATGTGGGACGCGGTGTGCCAATATGCCTTTTTTCCCTCTTTATCGTCAAACGTCAAAATCTCTACCTTGCAATCTTCGTTGAGCACGGTGCGCAGGTCGCACACCTCGCCGTTCACTTTTGCGGCACATGCGGACTTATAAAGACCCATGCCGATGCTTTTTGCGACTTCCGCTACGGAAACGCCGTTTTCAAATTCCTTTTCGCTGCCCTTCAGGTCAACCTTGATCATGATTCTCAATCCTTTCCTAATTCTCTGATAAAATAAAAAGCCCCGGGATCCCTCACTGGGATCTCGGGGCGACACTGCGCGGTTCCACCCGAGTTCCTGCGTGTTAAAACACCCTTGTGTTAACACACAGCTCGTTCTTCCGCCTTAACGCGGCGGCAACGTCCGCCTTTTCGGTAAACCGTTCGGCGGCGGCTCAAAGGTGGTATTTCGGTTTCGCTTTCCGCGGTGCTTTCAGCCGGTGGCAACCGCTCTCTTTTGAAAAGACCAGAACCCGAACTTCCTTATCAAAGCCCTTTTCTTGTCCCCATACTATCACCGTTTTTCTGAAATGTCAACACCCAAGAAAAGAGTTTTTCACATAAATTCTTCATTGTCTATTATCATAGACAATGAAATGTCTATTTACGCATACAATTTTCGTAGAGGTGATACACTTGCTTTGGGAAAATAATATTGTGGGGCAAACAATACGGTCTGTGCGCAAAGCAAAAGGCATGTCGCAAGAGGTTTTAAGCGGCTTTGCGGGCATCGCGCGCACGCATTTGACGATGATCGAGTGCGGGACAAAGCAGGCGAATTTCTCGACGATATGCAAGATTGCGGAAGCGTTTGATATGCGCCCCAGCGAGCTTGTCCGCAAAATGGAAGAAGCGGAAGAAAAGCGGGATAAATAGACCCGCAGAAAAAATTTTTCTTCTAAAAAGCAAAAAAATCGGCTTATATACTGGGCTCTTGTATAAAACAGAAAGAAACCGTAACTATTTCTTAAATTCTTTGGTTGACATATGCAAGGAAAAGAGATAAAATTGTACATGGAGTGTTTTACACTTTTTAAGTCAGCCGTGTTCCGAGCAGTTTATGCGGCTGCTTTTTGTGTAAGCCTTCACAGGGAATAACGCACCCTGCATAACCTAATTTAGTAATTGAATATCGAAAACCTTAGCGAAGGAGGTGCCCAATGCCACAAGTACCAATTTGGGGTTGTGTTCTGATCGTACTGGCAGTCGCCGCTTTGTGCGGCGCTCTCGCTTTCTTTGCGGGTGTGAATCATCGAAAAAGAGAAGCGGAAGCTGCCATCGGTTCGGCAGAAGACGAAGCCAAGCGGATCATCAGCAACGCGATTAAAACGGCTGCCGCAAAGAAAAAGGAAGCCGTGCTCGAGGGCAAGGACGAAATTCATCGTCTGCGCAACGAGTCCGAACGCGAGATGAATGACCGCAGAAAAGAAATTCAGCGCCAGGAGCGCCGCGTTTCCCAGAAGGAAGAATCTTTGGATAAAAAGATGGAAAATCTGGAATCCAAAGAAAACGCGGTCGAAAATAAGATGCGCAAGGCGGAGGAACGCCTGAAAGAGGCAGAATCCGTTAAGAAAAGTCAGATCGACATGTTGGAGAGGATCTCTTCCTTTACTGTGGACCAGGCAAAAGAGTATTTGCTCAAGTTACTTGAGGATGATCTTGTGCATGAAAAGGCCATTAAGGTAATGGAGTATGAACAGCAGACGAAGGAAGAATGCGACAAGCTGGCAAGAGAGATCATTTCGGTCGCCATTCAGCGCTGCGCGGCGGATCACGTATCCGAAGCCGCCATCAGCGTCGTTCCGCTGCCCAACGATGAAATGAAGGGCAGAATCATCGGCCGCGAAGGCCGTAACATCCGCGCCATTGAACAGCTTACCGGCGTGGATCTCATCATCGATGACACACCTGAAGCCATTACGCTTTCGAGCTTTGAGCCCGTAAGACGTGAAGTGGCAAGAATCGCCCTTGAAAAGCTGATCTCGGATGGCAGAATCCACCCGACCAGAATTGAGGAGACGATTGAGAAAGCCCGCCGCGAAGTGGATGCAACCATTAAAGCCGAGGGCGAACGCGCCGTGCTTGCTGCCGGCGTAAACGGCATTCACCATGAGCTTGTTAAGCTGCTTGGTCGGCTGCGTTACCGCACCAGCTATGGACAGAATGTCCTCAACCACTCTCTGGAAGTTTCTTACCTTGCCGGTATGATGGCTTCCGAACTGGGCCTTGACCCCACCATTGCAAGAAGAGCAGGTTTGCTGCATGATATCGGCAAAGCGCTCGACCACGAGATTGAAGGCTCCCATGTGGAGATCGGCGTGGATGTTGCAAGAAAGTACAAGGAAAGCGAAGCCGTTATCCACGCAATTGCCGCACACCACGGCGACATTGAAGCGAAAACGGTCATTGCCTGCCTGGTGCAGGCAGCCGACGCCATCTCGGCAGCACGCCCCGGCGCGCGCCGCGAGAACATCGAAAACTATATCAAACGTCTCGAAAAGCTCGAGGCCGTGGCTGCATCGTTTGACGGTGTGGATCGCTGCTACGCCATTCAGGCCGGCCGCGAGATCCGCGTCATGGTAAAGCCCGAAGTGATCAACGATGAGAAAATGACGCTGCTCGCCCGCGACATCTGCAAGAAGATTGAGGAAGACCTCGAATATCCGGGTCAGATTAAGGTCAACATGATCCGTGAAAGCAGAGCGGTCGATTTCGCGAAATAACATAGTTCGTCACAACGCTCAACCGAATCACAAGCAAAGCCCTCCGGGAGGAATCTCGGAGGGCTTTTGTTATGTAAAACCGCGCGTCGGTAGGTTCTCCCCCGCCTCGGCACACGATTTTACTGTAAAAAAAGCAACACCTCTTACCCTGCCGACAAGATCAAACATAAATGCTCGGATTTTCGGTGCTACGGTCAAAAGGCGTTGCTTTGCAAAATACAATTTTAATTATGTGCTGAAATTTGTGTTAGCTTTGACAAACGGATCACACAAAATATGTGTAAAAAATTCACATTTTGTCGATTAAGACGCATTATCCATCTGCAAACACAGTTTATCGGAAATCATGGCGATGAACTCGCTGTTCGTGGGCTTGCCCCGCGTATTGTGAATGGTGTAACCGAAATACGAATTCAACACATCCACATCACCGCGATCCCAAGCGACTTCGATCGCATGGCGAATGGCGCGTTCCACACGGGAGCTCGTGGTCTCGTACTGCTTTGCCACACTCGGATAAAGCTGTTTTGTCACCGCATTGATAATCTCCGGGTCTTCGATGGCCATGATGATGGAATCCCGAAGATAGTGGTATCCCTTAATGTGGGCCGGCACGCCAATCTGATGCAGAATCTCCGTGACCTGAATGCGCAGGTCGCTGCGGCTGGTGCCGTTTGACGGATGCTGTGCCGCACCGGCCAACGTAAAGATACGGTCGATGATCTCTGTTTTACTGAACGGCTGGATGGCGTAATAATCTGCGCCGGCCTCCATGATCTGCCGCTCCAAAGCGTTTGAGGAATGCGCTGCCGTGATGATGAACACCGGCTTTGGCAGTCCCTCGGCCTTCACAGCGTGCATAACGCCCAGTGCATCTACGCCCGCCATAAAGAGATCCATTACGACCACATCCGGTTTTTCATCCCGTATTTTGGTCAGTAGCGCTGTTCCGTTCCTGTTTACGGTCACAACCTGTGCACCCCGCGAAGCCAATGCGTCGGTGTTTTCACGGCTCCATTCGCCGTCATCCGCACAAATGATGACCTTTATTTGCTTTTCCATGGCTTACCTCCTGCGTGATTTAAATTGTGAACAAATTTTACCATATCATACACGCTATTTCAAGAGGGTAAATGAAATTTCTTTAATTTATTTGTTTTCTAACAAAAATATGGATCTTGATTTTGTTAGCTTTCATCACGGTTTCGGTTGATACACTTCTAATTTCGACAAAAATCAGCAGATAATCAAATATTTTTATTACAGCCAATATCCCGGCGAGTTTCTTACCAAAAAGATGTATAAAACAGAACGAAAACCGATTCTGTAAGATTGTGTCATACCTTCTGTGAGAAATATGACAATGCGGCGCGAAAAAGGGACGCGTGCGCCGCAGCCCACCGTCCCCCTCGTCTTAATTTTCGTTCAGGTTTTCGAGCATCGTTTCGGCAAAAATGCCATAGCCGCGTGTAGCATCATCTACGAAAACATGCGTCACCGCACCGACCAGCTTACCGTCCTGCAAAATGGGGCAACCGCTCATGCCCTGCACAATGCCGCCGGTACGGGCAAGTAGCTCCGGATCGGTCACGTGCAGCACAAGGGTGCGTGTTTCCTGCTTGCCGTCTGTGCTGACGCGCTCAAGCTCCGCATCAAACAGCCGCATACCCTCATCGTCGATCGTGGCGGCGATCTGTACGGCACCTGTATGCACATTTCCGCGCGGCAGCACCTCTACGGTCTCGCCCTCGTGCGGTGCGGAGAGTTTGCCGTAAAGCCCAAACTGCGTGTTCTGCGTCAGCGTGCCAAGGCTCTTGCCGCCCGTAAAATACCCGCGCAGGCGGCCCGGCCGACCGCTGCTGCCGCGCTCGATGCCGCAGACGGAAACGGGACACGCTGCGGCCGGCTCGCCGCTGCGGATCTCCAAAACATTGCGCGTGTCGGCATCGCAAATGCCGTGGCCGAGCGCGCCGAACGCTTTGCCGTCTTCGGTGTAAAACGTCACGGTGCCGATGCCCGCAGCGCTGTCCCGCACCCACATGCCCGCTTTGTACGAGCCCTCGCACAAAACGGAAGTAACCTGCGCCGTGAACGTTTCCGTGCCGCGCCGCAGCGTGAGCGTGTTCGTTTCATTTTCGGAAAGCACAGCGGAAAGCGCAGCGTTCGTCTCTACGTTATTGCCGTTTACGGAAAGGATATAATCGCCGGGCTGAATGCCGGCTTCGCTTGCAGGGCATTTTAAGCCACCGTCTGCATAAATTTCCGAAAGTGCGGCAACAATAACGCCGTCCGAAAAAAGTTTTATGCCGAAAACATCGCCGCCAAGCTGCACGGTGCGCACCGTTTCTGTCTTTGCCGTGATATGGGAAGCAGAAACGGCGTGCGCCGCTGCGTTTTCCGGCAGCGGCAGGCCGATGAGCCCGCACACGGAAAGCATCAGTAAAGCCGCCGTGCCCACGCTTGCCGCAAATGTGCGGATGCCCTCAAAAAGCGAGATGTCGCGTCGTTTTGGGGCGTGCGGTTGCGGTTCATTTTCAAAATTCAAGTCTTCTCATCTCCTTGCAGAAAAATTCAGAAAGCTCAAACGAGCCTTCTGTTTTTACTTTTCCACGCGGAGAGAAAAGTATTTGCGGCAATTAAAAACACCTTTGCACAACGAAGGAAATCGTTACGCAAAGGCGATCGTTTTTGGTCTGCCGCACTGCCGGGCTCGCAGCACCCGGCAGAGGACAGTGGGGTAAAAAATAGGGGTAATATCGGAAGAAACGAACTGTTTCCGATTTTCGGCTCCGCGCAAACGCTGTGGGGAAGCAGCGCCCGGCTATCGACCCGGTGCGGAACGTTTTAAAGAAATGAAGGAAGTAAAAAATGAAGAAGTTTGTAACTCATTCGGCTCTCTCTTGTTCCTCCTGAGTACATTACGTAGTATAGAGGAAGAATATGAAAACGAAATTGATATTTCGTGAAAAAAAGAGGAAGTTTTTTTGAAAAACATGTGAACAAAAAAGGCCGCATACTCCACAAATTTAGATTGACTTTCGGCGGAAAAGCTGTTATACTTTGGATAGTGTAATAAACAATGTCAATGTCTCACAGGTTTTCTTTGTAAGTCATTCTTTGGGTGGTTTACAGGACCTGTGTTTTTTTGTATGGCGTTTACGAACACAATTTTTATTTTTATATGGAGGTACCACAATGAACAACGGTACAGTCAAATGGTTTAACGCAGAAAAGGGCTACGGCTTCATTTCCAACGATGAGGGCGGCGAGGACGTATTCGTACATTTCTCCGCAATTCAGGGCGACGGCTTCAAGACGCTGAACGAAGGCCAGAAGGTCACCTTTGAGACCGAGACCGACCCGAAGAACGGCAAGCTCCGCGCAGCAAATGTCGTAAAGCTCTAATTGTAAATTAGAACAGCGAGATAAGAGGCACCTGTGATTGATTTCACCGGTGCTTTTTTTTTTTGTATAAGCTTCGCTTTTCGGCGCACAATACTGTGGGAAGGAAGGGATGCCAAATGCAAAAGAAAAACGAAAAGAAGTTCACCCACGGCGAGCATGTGACGATTTACCCTGATACGCCGGAGAGCGTCGCAAGCGCTACGGAGTGCACCGGCCTCATGCCCACGCCGCCGCAAAACGACGCGGAGTTTACGTCGTACCAAGACCTGCACAGCATGGAGATCCCCAAAAAGCTCCCCGGCAAGCGAAACTTCGAGCTTGGCGTGTACGACGATAAGCCGGAAGACATTCAGTTATAAAAAGTCAGCCTCATCGGTCGGATTCGGCGCGATGAGGCTGGTTACTTTTTAGCTTTATATTCGCTTGTTTTACTCTTCCAGCTGTGCGGTATAAAGCTGGTAGTAGTGGCCCTTCTGTTCCATGAGCTCGTCGTGGCTGCCGCTTTCGGCAATGCCCTTATTCGAGATGTACAAGATGCGGTCACAATTTTTGATGGTGGATAGGCGGTGCGCGATGATGAAGCTTGTTCTGCCCTTTAAAAGCGCCTGCAGGCCTTCCTGCAAAAGGCGCTCGGTCTTCGCATCAATGGAGGACGTGGCTTCGTCCAGCACGAGAATCTTCGGGTCGGACAGCAGCGTTCTTGCAAACGCAATAAGCTGCTTTTGGCCCTGCGAGAGGCGCGAGCCGCGCTCGTTTACCTGCGTATAGTAGCCATCCGGCATTTCGCTGATGAACTCATGCGCACGCACGGTCTTTGCAGCGGCGATGATCTCCTCATCCGTGGCGTCCAAGCGGCCGTAGCGGATGTTATCCATGATGGTGCCGGAGAAAATGAAGCTGTCCTGCAGCATGATGCCCATTTGCGCGCGCAGCGAGTGCAGCGTCACCTTGGAGATGTCGTGCCCATCGACGAGCACCCGGCCGGAATTGATGTTGTAGAAACGCGAGATGAGGTTGACAACCGTCGTTTTGCCGGCACCCGTGGGGCCGACAAGCGCGATGGACTCGCCCGCTTTCACATCGAGATTGAAGTGCTCCAGAACGTTGATGGAGCCGTCGTAAGAGAATGTCACGTCGTCGAACGTCACGTCGCCCTTAATCGGCGGCAGCTCCGTTGCGTCCGGCGCGTCATCGACAAGCACGGGCTCATCGATCATCTCGAAGATACGCTCCAGATACGCCACGGCGTTGATGAACGTGTTGTAGAGGTTGGAAAGCTGCAAAATCGGCTGCCAGAAGCGCCACGCATACGCGGAAATGGCGATGAGCGTACCGATTTGCACGGCGGGACCCAAAAGCGAGAAGCCCACAAGGTACATAGCGCCAACGACCCATGTGGAGATGTTGTTGACGGAAAACCACACGAGGTTCGAGGTGTACTGCGCCTTCATCCAGCTTTTGTACATTTTGGTGTTAAGATTGTTGTAGATCTTCGCATTTTCCTCTTCACGCGTGAACGCCTGCGTGATCTTCATACCGTCAAGGCTCTCGTGCAGGTAGGCGTTGAGGTTGGAGCTCTTATTGGAAACATCCTGCCAAGCGCGGCGCTGTGCAGGCTTGATGACGAGCACAATGATGAGGAACAGCGGAATGCCCGCCATGACGACGAGCGAGAGCCTGACATCGCACATGAACATGAACACGGCGATGAGAATGAGGTTGAAAATTTCGAGAATGAAATTGATGATGCCGTTGGAAAGCGCATCGGAAACAGAGTTCACGTAGTTGATGACACGCGTCAGAATTTTGCCGTGCGGGCGGTCGTCGTAGAACTGGAACGAAAGCCGCTGCAAATGCTCAAAGAGATCCTTGCGGATGTCGTAGATGATGGCCTGCCCCACCACCGTCATGTAGCGTGAGCGCTTGACGGAAAAGAAAATGGAAAGCAGAATGGATAAGAGCATGATGCCTGCCAGAATGAACAGCATTTTATAATCGCGGTTCGGCACGGCGACGTTCAGGGCGGTCTCGATGAGCTTAGGACCTACAAGCGCACACGCGGCGGAAATGGCGGAGAAAACGAGCGATAAGATCATTTTCTGTTTGTGCCGCTTGATATACACGCCTGCACGCAGCAAGTGTTTGATATTAAATGGGGTTTCCAGCGTTTCGTCAACGTCAAAACGGTTTCTTGCCATTACGCAGCACCCCCTTTCTTTTCACCGGCAATGCCGTTTTGCAGTTCATAAACCTCGCGGTAATAGCCCGGGCGGGAAATGAGCTCTTCGTGCGTGCCGACATCCACAACGCGGCCCTTATCAAGGATCACGATGCGGTCTGCGCGCTTCGTGGTGGAAATACGCTGCGCGACAATGATCTTCGTGCAGTCGAAATCAAGGTGCGCAAGCTGGTCTTGAATATATTTTTCGGTCTCCATATCCACGGCGGAGGTGGTGTCGTCCAGAATGAGAATAGACGGCTTAATGGCGAGGGCGCGCGCCAGCGCGATACGCTGCTTCTGACCGCCGGAAAGGCCGGTGCCGCGCTCGCCGATGACCGTATCAAAGCCTTCGGGCAGCTTATCAACGAAATCGACGCAGGCGATCTTTGCGAAGCGCTTCACATCGTCCTCGGACATTTCGGGGTCGCCGTAGGCAATGTTGCCGTCTACGGTATCGGAGAACAGGAACACGTCCTGCGTGGCGATGCCGACGGAGCCGCGCAGCTTTTTGAGATCATACATACCGACAGGCGTGCCGTCCACGGAGACGGTACCGCCGGATACATCCGAAAAGCGCGGGATAAGGCTGATAAGCGACGTTTTGCCGCAGCCGGTTGGTCCCATGATGGCGATGGTCTCGCCGGGTTTGATGTCAAGATTGATGTCGTGCAGAACCTCTGTGCCGTTGCGCTTTAAGGTTACGTGGTCAAACTTCACGGCGCCCTGCACGCGGCCTTCCTTCTTCACGGCATCCTGACGTGTGACGATGGTGGAGCGCGCGTAGTAGAGCTCGACAATCTTCGACGCAGAGGCAAAGAAACGCTGCAGGTCGTTGATGAGCATACCGAGCGTGCTCATCGGGTTCGTCAGCGTCCAGCACAGCGAGTTAAAGAGTGCAAACGTGCCGATTGAAATGCGGCCCATGATGAGGAACGAGCCGCCGACGAGCAGAACGGCGATGGAAAGCGACTGCGAAAAACCATCGATATACGGCGAGAATTTGAACCACAGCAGCGACGCTTTGAGGTTCGCTTTGCGGTAATCCTCGTTTTTCTTATCAAACTGCTCGATCTCGTAGTCTTCGCGAGCAAAGGCTTTAACGACACGGTTGCCGGCGATGTTCTCCTGCGCGGCGGTGTTCATGCGCGAAAGGCGCTCGCGCAGGTCGACATACAGCGGGTGCACCTGCTTTGCGAAAACCTTCGTCAGGATGAAAATAATCGGCGTTACGGCCAGCATGGCAAGCGCGAACAGCCAGTCCACACAAAGGAATGTGATGGATGTGGTGAGAAACAGCACCACGCAGTCGATGATCATGCGGATGACATAGCACGTAGTGTGGCGCACCATGTCAAGGTCGCCGGTCAGGCGGGTCATCAGATCGCCGGTGCGGTTCTTTGAGAAGAATGAGCTATCCTGCGCCTGCATGTTTGCGTACAGATCGCGGCGCAGTTTAAAGAGCAGCTTTTGCGAGCACGTCTCGTACGTCATGACCGAAAGATAGTTAAAGCACATTCTGAACATCGTGAAACCGATCAGAATGGAGACGAGCACAACGAGCCGATGCCAAAGCTCCGGCGTAGTGCCCTGCCCCTCTTTTACCGGCGTAAATACGGTGTCCATGATCTGCGCGGTCAAAACCGAGTTGACCAGCGCCATCATAGAAAGAACCGCGGTAGAGCACAGCGCGAAAACATATCGCTTTCGGCAGCCTTCCAGGTTTTTCCAAACCCATTTCAGCTGAAACATAGCGTTCCCTTTCCTTTCAATGCATATCCTGCTTTCTCTGTACCCTTGGTACAGTTGTACCTTTGGTACAGTCCGCACCGTACGTGCGGTTTCCTCCTCAGGCGCATGGAATATTTACGCAGAAACACTTCATACGCTTGTTTAAACTATTATAACTGTATTCTGTTAAAATGGAACCCTTTTTCGCGATTTTCTCTCCGTGAGAACAAACAAACTTTGGTTGAGATTTTTAGGCAATAAAACAACCCCGCAAATCGGATTTTTCATCCGTTTGCGGGGCATGCTCTATATGCTTTTATTATATATAGTATACGTACTTTTGTAATTTAGATTTCAAAGACCGTGTAGGCGTACTCGGCTTCTTCGCCGGGCTGCAAAGTGCGCATGCCGTGCTTCTTTTCAAACACGTCGTCCTCCTGTACGGCGGTGGCGCAGCCGGTCCACGGCTCCAGCGCAACATACGGGCCGTCGTTTGCGGCAGACCAGATACCAAGCATCGGGAAGCCGGAAAACTCCATCATCACACCGCGGCCGGACTGGCGGCTTTTGAGTGAAACGCAGGTGGAGTTGAGGTTCTCGAACACGAGCGCGTCCTTATAGAACAGGCTGTGCTGCAGCGGGATGGTATCCGTATCGTCAAGCTCGAAGTTCGTCTTCTCAAAATCGATCAGGCAGCTTTCCATATCGAGCGTCGGGCATTTCTGCTCTTCCTTTTCCTCGAACACGATGTCGTAATCTTCAAAAATTTCATCGGACTGAATCGGGATATTAAAGCCCGGGTGACCGCCGATGCAGAACGGCATGGGCTTCGTATCGGCATTTTTAACGGTAAATTTCGTCGTGATGCTGCTGCCGGTGAGGTAATAGGAGACCGTCAGCACAAAATCGAACGGGTACTGCTTTTTCGTCTCCTCGTTCGCCGTAAGCTGCAGGGTGACGTAGTCCTCTCCCTGCTCTGTGACGGTGAATTCCTCGTGGCGCGCGACGCCGTGGCGCTTCATCTCGTACCACTCGCCGTTGATGCATGTGCGGTTATCGCGCAGCGCGCCGACGATAGGAAACAAAACCGGCGCGTGGCCGCCCCAATATGTTTTATCGCCCTGCCAAATGTGCTCAAAGCCGTCATCGCCCATAAAGGAGACGAGCTCGGCGCCGAGCGTATCAATGGCAGCAGTTTCGTTTTCGTTTTTTATGTGGATCAGCATAATTCGTCCTTTCAAATCGCGGCGCTTTTGCGCCCTGTCTTTTTGCATGCACATAACCTGATTTCCAATCAACAGTATTATAACAAACAAAACCGCTTGAAGCAAGAGCGAAAGCCTGCTATAATTGAGAAAACACCGAAGAAATCTCCCGTTTTATCGGTCAAAATCCACCAACCGGAAAGGAATTTACAATATGAGAGCAGTTATTCAGCGTATAAACGGTGCAGAGATCACCATAAACGGCGGCGAGACCCGCAAAGTCGGCGAGGGCCTCGTTGTCTTCATCTGCGCCATGGAGGGTGACACGGACGCGCAGGCGAATTTTCTCGTGCAGAAGGTGTGCGGCCTGCGCGTATTTAAGGACGAAAACGACAAGATGAACCGCTCACTCGAAGACATCCAGGGCGATATGCTCATTGTCTCGAACATCACGCTGAGCGCCGATATGAAGCACGGCCGCCGCCCGGATTTCAGCCGTTCCGCTTCCCCGAGTGAAGCTTTGAGATTATATAACTACTTTGTGGAACAGGTGAAAAACCAGCCTATCGGAAAAGTATGCACGGGTGAATTCGGCGCGCACATGCACATAAGTGTGGAAAACGACGGACCCGTGAACATCATCATCGACACGGAACGCATCGGAAAGTGACGGTGTGCCTATGACGCGATTTTTAACGCTGTTTGACACGGTTGTCACCGACCCGCTTGAGGACATTCCCACCGTGAACGAGCTTGAAAAATGGTTGAAAAACGTCGGCGAACAGGCGTTTTACTTTCTCATTCGCTTAGCCGCCGCCGGGCTGCTTTTGTTTATCGGCAGCAAGCTCATCAAATTTTTGATGAACCGCTTCAAGCGCTCGAAACTATATCAAAAAATGGATCCGGGGCTCGCTTCGTTCATGGCGAGCGG
>OGPG01000304.1_pt1 | contig 50435 bp, 54 predicted proteins | sample 1552851 | NCBI WGS metagenome assembly OGPG01 (sample SAMEA2579909, study PRJEB22360) | human gut metagenome | biome: human gut; feature: human-associated habitat; material: faeces | place: Denmark | collected 2008/2010 | reverse complement strand
TCGGCATCGGGCCGGTATGGCTGCACAGGAAATTGCGCCAGCCGGAAAACTCGAAAAATTGTTCGAACAAGTATCCCCGGGTGATTGGGCAGTATTATTCTATACCTTCAAATAAGCAGTTGGCATAAAACAGAATTTTAATTCTTTATAAACCGAATTCAACAAACGAGTTTCCCATATTACCGGTTGTCTAGTGCTCATTTCTCGCAAGCGAGGAAGTCCTAATACATTGCTATTTTCAATTTGGATGTTTTTGGACATTAAAGACAGTAAGGCGGCATTTTTCATGCCGCCTTATTGTGATGTCGAAAATTTGTGCTAAATACGCCGTCAGATAATCCAACGCCATTATCTTCCCCCCCCTTCTTTTAGTCCGCGTTCACAAATATTCGTCTATGTCCTTCGGGCTGTAGTAAAACTTTCCGCCAATGGATGATTATTGCGGTAGCTTTACAAGTTGCGTTTGGTAATGTTCAGCAGTGGGCATCCCTCTCGGCTGCCTATTTAGACGTCCGCAATTTTCGAACCGAACCGCCCAGCCCTTATAATATTGCACCAGGGAAAGGTCCGGTTCCAAAAGCCGCTTCAGAGATTCTTCAAAGCTTTTACGACAAAATTTTCTGCTGCAAAATTTTGTCCTCTCTCTGCGAGGCTCATGCTACTCCTAAATCGCGCCTCTTTTCAGCCGATATTTGATATTATGGATACCAACCGAAACTAGATTAAAAAGAATGGCAGAAAATCGAAGATTTTGAACTACAAGGACTCATTCCGGCTCAATGGAGCGCAATATATTCGCTTCTAAAACAGCTCTGCAAGGCCTGATTGGAGCATACCATAGTCGGTTTATCGTCAACCGCATCTCCGCCGAACGTTTCAAAGTTGTCAGACGTGACCATTCAAAGGTATAATTCATAGCCCAACTGAACGATTTTTATTCACAATTTCAAAAACTCGTGAACATCTATAATCAGATCATACAGGTCGTCAACGCGCACTTCCTCAACGACACAATCCGTATCAGTTTCGTATCTCTATTCTTTCTTCTTTTAGAACAAATAGTTATATTTGCAGTGTTGGTCGACACAATCCCGACCGTTTTATGGGCGAGAACTAAGTGGGGTTCTCGCATAAAATCGGGACGAAAGACCTACAAAAAAATGTTGTTTAACCCGGGCAAAATCATATCCTTTTAGACCCTAATCCGGACAACAACTTTGAACTCTTTTTACGCTTCAACTTTTGGGGGTCATCTTCCTCCGTTTTTTAGGGGTCACTTTAACCGTTTTTTCCAGAAGTATGATAACGGTCTGCAAAGAAGCACACGACTTCATCTTCATACAATTCCGCTGGAATGTCAATTCGTTCATTCATCATTTATTTTAAACTTCACTTCGTTCGTTTACAATCACTCCCGCCTCGGCATAGTCAAAATGAATTTTGCCTCTGCTCTCGGCTTAACCGCTTATTTCTTTTGATGATGCAAAATTACCGGGTTACACGACGGAGGACTTAACGATAAGTGGGTAACTTGTATCACTTTTACTGAATTTGATAGAGCTGATATTCGGCTATATAATTGAAATAATGTATCTTTGCATTCGCAAGAAAGGAGTTATACAAGATGCTATGAACAAAATTCTGAAGGTCAGAAACGTGGGCGATTACAGCCGGTGGGTAGGACATACCGACAGGCATCCGCTGGTCAGTGTCATTGACTACGCGGAAGTGTCCCCTATACGTCATAGCCTGAACAATTACAGCATCTATGGCATTTTCTTTCATGACGAAGCGGAAATAGACCTGGCATACGGTTGCGGGAAGTACGACTACAAGAAGGGAACGGTCATTTGCGTCGCCCCCGGACAGATTGGCGGAAAAGAGGACAACGGTGAACGGGTGATGCTGACAGGCTGGGCGTTGCTGTTCCATCCCGACCTGTTGCACGGCGCCCCGTTGGAAAAGGCGATAAAGAATTATTCCTTTTTCGATTACCGTGTCAATGAAGCCCTGCACATGACCGACGAAGAACACGGTATCTTGACATCACTGATGCGTCAGATAAGGGATGAACTCCGGAAAAGGCACGATGAACTTCAAGACTCCATCATCGTGGGCTATATCGAGTTGGTCCTGAACTTCTGCCAGCGTTTCTATAACCGCCAGTTCATCACCCGGAAACTCGATAATTCGGATATGTTGATGAAATTCGACCGTTTATTGCACGATTACTTTGACGGGAACATGCAACTGGCGCACGGCTTGCCGACGGTGCAGTATTGTGCCGACAAACTTTGCATGTCGTCGAATTATTTCGGGGATATGATAAAAAAGACAACCGGCGATACTGCGAGCAATTACATCCGCCAATATATCATCCAACGGGCAAAAAACGAACTTGCCACCGGTGAAAGCATTGCACGGGTAGCATACGGATTGGGCTTCGAATATCCCCAGCATCTCAGCCGGATGTTCAAGAAACAAACCGGAATGACACCTTCGGATTATTACGAAAGTTTGCGGAAGAAATAACGATAATAAACAGCTATTGTCCCCAATTACCGTAACGGGCATTCATCCGCTGGCGCAGTTCATCCTGCTTGGTGTTTTTGTAATAGTGTTTCTCAATGGTTCGGGCACTGTTGCCGGCCATTTCGGCGACATGGGTAATCGGAGTGCCCGCATCGAGTTCGCTGGAAATAAATGTGCCTCGTGCCGTGTACCACGTCATCTTCTCGTTGATTCCCAGAATCTCGCAAACCTTGTCCAGAGTTTCGCTGACGAGGGTTGAGAAGCTGTTACGGCGTCCCATCTTCTGTTTATCGGTTATGTGTTTCTCGGTATAGACCGGGAAAACATAATTGCCGACACCCTTGCCTCTGTATTTTTCCAGAATTATGATGAGGCGGTCAATGAGCAGGGGCTTGGCCAGCTTGGGGAATTTGGTACGCTCATAGACAATCATGCCTTCCTTTTCGTTAATCATGTTCCATGTCAGATTGACGACATCGACGTTGGCCATACCGCCGCTGTAAAAGCTGAACAGGAAAAGGTCGAGACAAAGCTGCTCCTGCTCGGAGAAGAGGCTGCGGTCCATGAACTCCATCCGGCGGATGATGTTGGGATTGACGGCTTTGGACTCGAACTGTCCCCACGCCATCTTTTCAGTAGCCGCCTCGAAGATTGTGGGGTTGGCTCCGTACATGTGGAGTTCGTCTTTGGCATAGTTTACCAATGCACGGAAGATGCGGAGAAGCTGGCGCAAGCCGGCACGGTTACCATTTTCGATGCCGCGCCGCTCCAGATAGACGATGTATTCCAGAAGGAATTTCTGGGTAATGTCCGTGAAGTAAAAGCGGGACAGATCTTTGTTGTACTGCTTCTGGGTGAAGGCCGAAAGTGAGGTACGGAACTGCTTGTACATACTGGCGGTGCCGACACTCTTGACGAGCTTGCCGTTCTTGAATTTCTCGTGGTTCTCGAAGTATTCGATTCTGGCGTTGATGAGCTGGAGAACGGTCAGCACTTTCGATTCCTGCTTTGCCTTTTCCTCTTCTTTGGGTTTGAAGCAATCGGCCCATTGCAGTACGGAGAAGTTGCGTCCGTCCTTTCCCCACCGTTCAGCGACGGACATGTACTTCTCTTTGAGTTCAAGCAATAGCTGGTTTTTCTTGAGGTACTCGCTGGAGGCGGATTCAAAACTCTGGGTTTCGTTGTTCCAGCATTTGTAAGCTCCGGTGATACTGACGACCCGGGGAATGCGAGTGTAACCGGTCTTGTAGAAAATCATTTCCAGTTTGACCATCTTGGGGTCCTGGGGGTCTTTGCGACCTTTGAATGTGATCGAACAATACATATCGTTAATTTTTTAGTGGCTCATGTATTCCTGCCGGTTCCCTACATGGGAGCCTACATAAGAATAGAACTATCCACCGTATTCGGGTGGTAACAGAGGTAATCCGTTACCCGACGAATCAATTAACTTGTTGATATGTAGTCGTTTTAGTCTATGCGGATTTTGACTTTATTGGAGTTGGAAAATCTGTCGGATACTAATCTCTTGAAATTTACTCCTTGATAAATTTTTCATCAATATTAGTCACAACAACTTTTGTGCTTCGATATATTCTATTGAATCCTTTTGGAGCTTGGATAATACTTTGTGTTTATCTACTTTTTTAAGTTGTCCATTTTCTGAAATAAATGCACCTCTGCACTCCTTGAAAATTTTTTGCGCAGAATATCTCGACAATCCCATATTTTGCAAAGCGATTATTTCTCTGTTTTGAGTTCCATACTCTAAAAGCATCGCCCAATTTTCTCCGGCATTATCTTCTCCCAAAATATTTTTAACCATCATATGATAATGATTGAAATATTTTTCAAGCTGAAATCGAAGTACAAACTCTATTTCATCTATAATGTTTCCGATCAAAACATTTATATGTAATTTGTTTGTTTTATCAAAATCAATAGCATCATTATTCATCCATAACTTTCGATTGTGAGTATGGTAGTAATCAATAGATTCTGAAATAATTTGACTCAAACTCCTATTCTTGATCCATTTAGTCATTAACATGGCAAAATATTTCAGCGAATTTTCATTTCCGAGATATTTATCATTCCATCTATATAGTTTATGTAATCTTTTTAACGCTCCCAAACTATTTGAATAATTGATTTGTGTTGGCAATAATATCTTATGCTTTTGAGCATGTAAATCTTTCAACTCTTTATATGCATCATTTTGGGCCTTTAATTCTATTGATTCATTCGCAGACAATATCAAATACGGCGTTTCATTTTGAGCCGATTTGGATTTTGCCAACTCAATTATATCAGTTTTATTTTTTTCGATTAAGGCCGAAATAATAGGGCTATGATAGCCTGTTTTGGGTTCCAATGTGTCAATACAAATAATATTGGCTATATACTCTATTATCTCTTTTTCTTTTTTGGTTCCTTCAATCTCTTGCTCTTGGAGGATTTCTTCAATTTTCTTTAAATTATTATTGATTCCAATCAGCAGTTGAACTGCTGTGATTTATAAGTTTAACCGAGGTCATTTAAGCCTCGGAATTAGTTGTAAATATTTGAAAATTAAGGGATGGAAATACTTGTAAAATCCTTGGAAATCAGTAACTTAAAGTAAAAAATACCCCTATTTTTTGCTTGTTATGATTCCCAAGGACAAAGAGTATAGACTAATAAAAATCTATATGTATATCTGCGATATGTACGAACAAAGCCTCAAATACCATTGCCAAAGATACAGCAATAATTCGAAACCGTTGTTCTCCGACGAGGAAATCCTCACGATTTATTTCTTTGTCGGTCATGAGCAGAAGTACACCCTCATCAAGGATATTCACAACTTCGCTAAAGAGTACTTGCGCGACTGGTGCCCGAACCTGGTGTCCTATCAGACATTCAATTACCGTCTCAACAGGATGGCCGGTGCTGTTAGGGAACTGTCCTCGCAGTTATTAAGGATGTTCAGGCCTTCTGACTGTCAGGATGATACCGTGATTGTTGACTCGATGCCGATAATCACATGCTGCGGAAGAAACCGTACAGGCAAGGTCGCCAGAGATATCGCAGACAAAGGATACTGTTCCACCAAGAACCTGTACTATCATGGACTAAAGCTTCACATGGTAGGATATCGCAGGAAAGGGCATCTTCCTCATCCGTGCCAGATAGCGCTCTCTCCTGCCTCCGAGAATGACCTGAAGGTCTTCCAGAGCGAATGCATGCCGGATCTTTTCAACAAGAAGATCTTCGCTGACAAGATATACCGAAGCAATGACTACTGGGAGCAGGAAAGACGCGATAAGGCCAATGAGTTCTACGCTCCCGTCAAGTCAATCAAAGGGGCTCCTGAAGAAGAGAAGCAGAGAAGCAAGGCCGCTGATGACATTTATTCTCAAGCCGTTTCATCTGTCAGGGAACCCATTGAAGCGCTATTCAGTTGGCTGAACGAAAAAACAAATATTCAAAGAGCTTCAAAGTGCCGCTCTACTTGCGGACTGCTAATTCATACGATGGGAAAGGTAGCCATCGCATTTTTATACCTTATTTTCAACTACTGATTCAAATTATTGATAATGTCATAAACCGTTGGTACGAGTTGTATGTCCTTTTCTATAAAGAAACTTGGTTTTTTCCATCCTGATTTCTCATGTTTAACACAAAACACATTTCCTTGAAGCTCTTTTGCAAGACGTCCTGCTCTACCGGCTAAATTCCAGAAATCAATAGGCTTTAATACTTTCTTCGCTTTTTTATCGTCTAAAATAAACAGATTCTGGGTGGGCATATTTACACCTTCCAGCAATGTTGAAGTGCAGAAAATATATTTCAGATGACCCTCTCGATATAAATCCTCTATCAAATTACGGATCAACTGCGGCATATTTCCGAAATGGTATGCAATTTCTTTTTGGACCAAGTCTGCAAGGTAGTAATCGGGGTGTATATAAGCTCTGATAATAGACGCAGCTCGCTTCAATGCTTTATTGTCTGAGCATTCTATGGTTGCCGCAAGTTCTTTCGCATAACTAATTGCTTTTGCTTTTGCATTACAATATATCAAATTGCTACGTTGTCCGAAGCGCAATAATACATCATTGATGGACGAAATATCATCCAGTGCCGATTGAGTCATAGGTATGAATTCATCATTCAAACAATAGGATAATTTCTTCTCTAATAAATCTATGAAATATAAGTTTTGTGCAACTGGAGTTTCTTGCGTCTTAAAAGTATTTTCTGCCTTGCCATTCCGAAACATGGATAATAAGATCTCAGGATTGGAGACATTGGGCGAGGCAAAATAAAGTTTTATATCCGGATATTTTTTCAGCGTTTTTTCAATAGACGTATAGGTAGTTATACTGCGGGCGTCTTCCGTTTGTGCTAATTTGTGCGCTTCATCCACGAAAAGGAAACCTATCGAAGGATTCTTTTCCTGCGATATGTAACTGATCAAACGCTCGGGCGTAAGAATCAGAACATAATTGCATTGTTCATTTATTGGCAGCTCCGCGATATTTGAGTTGGTGACTATTTTATAATTATTGGTTTCCAACAATGCTCCCATTTCAGATTTCAGTTCAATGGCGTATTGATTTATCAATGCACGACTTGGAACCAATATGATAAAGTTTTCCTGCGGTGTATTTTGAATTGCACATCGCAGGAACGCTTTGATGACAAAAGACTTTCCCATAGAAGTCGGCCCGGAAAAACTGAATTCGCGTGATGAAATCAATTTCGAAAACAAATCGTATTGAATATCCGTAAAAACGTGCCCTACGCCATCGGGAACTTCCTGTATAAGTTTTTTTGCTTCATTCTGAACCGAGCGATCGAACGGCAAATTAGAGGTGTTATTATTGTCGGCTTCTAAATAAGATATAGCGGGGAAATTGCCCAAGTTACTATAAACAGCTTTTGCAACGGTGTGATAGTACACATTATCCTTGTAGTAAGGATTTAGATAGGTAATGATTTTATATGCGTAATTACGCGCATCCGAGATAGAAGAGGTCGATAATAAGTCTGCAAATCGCAATAAGTCGCGAATTTCTTTTTCGGTATATTTTTCTTCGGTGTCAATATTCAATGTGCGCAAAACAGAACGTTCAACGCACACTCTGTATAATTTTAGAAAATATGAATCCGAAATAATCGTTTGGGCTATCTGATTTGCAGCTGTCATCTTCCATCTATTTTTTTAATTCAGCAATCATCTTTTTTCTCTGTTTCTTAAGCTCGGAGAATGGAACGATGTATATGTAGAAACTATATCCTCTGAAATCGTCTTGTTTAATATGATCATTTATCGTCGGAAGAATGGCCCGCACTGCGTTCTCAACTTTCTCATAGATAGTTTCTCTGAAATCTGCATTATTTAACTTCCGTTCATCATCCGTAATCTCGACATCGAATCCCAGAAATATCCCAAATGAGTGGTCGATATTTAGATCCTCATCATTTTCTCTTGGGATCAGCAATTTTTTCAGCAGGTCTACAGAATGTTCATCATGCGCCTCTTTTAAGAAATTTGAATTGACGAGTTGAATTTCATAGCGCAACTTATTCAAATCCTCTTTCAAAAGATTTTTCAAAGATTCAAAAGCCTTCTTTACGCCTTTTTTTAAGTCGGAATATAGTTTGGATTCACCGAATATGAATTGGAATGTATTGTCATCTATTTTTAATAGATGAACACCGTCCGCCCCATTTACATAATGGTTTGGATCGGTCTTCAATTCAAGTTTTGTTAACAGTTTAGGTGCTTTCAAGTGAGCCTCTAACATGGTATATAACAAAATCTCACCCAATTCTCCATCATTGCTCTCTGCCTTTCTTAAACGTTCTTTCGCTTTGGATACAAGAGTAGTGTATTTCTTTTGGCTGCACAATTCATCATATGCGCTTCGGGAAAGAGCATATGCCGTTAGAATATCTCCAAGCTCCTCTACCAAAGTAGCATATGAAAACGCATTATTCGATATTTTCAATGAGAACAAGTTCAATTTATTCCCATTCTCGATTGGTTCGTTTTCAAAGATTTTATGGAAGAGGTTCAAGAATTTTTCAGGAACATCAATTCTTAACGGCATAACGCATCTATTTATATTTTACCACTTTATGATTTCTCCGGCCGAAGTTTTCATATTCTTCTCTCCATTATAGATCGCAAAGCATTGTTCTGGGTTTGCTCCCGATAGCTTAGCCCATTTGGCGATGCCCTTGAAGAAATCCGGAGAATAGGTCGCTCCCGATTTGATTTCGTAAGCGTACGGCTTGCCGTCGATATATTGCAGCAAATCAACTTCGTTGCCGGTGCTGTCGCGCCAGAATGTTAGATTGGGTTCTTCCCCCTTGTTATAGGCTTGTTTCACGAACTCGTTAATTACAAGATTCTCGAACAAACCGCCTCGTAAAAAGTGTGTCGATACCTGCTCGGCTGTCCGTATGTCCAGCAACGAGCACGCCAAGCCCGTATCGTAGAAGTAGAGCTTCGGGGTCTTGACCAATCGTTTGGCGTAATTGTTATGATCGGGTTTCAACAGGTAACAAATGTAGCTTGCCTCCAATACGGAAATCCAAGTCGAGATAGTCGAAACGGCAACGCCGCACTCATTGGCCAGCGACGAAAGGTTGAGCAGCTGTCCGATACGCCCTGCACACAGTTTAATGAAGCGAATGAACTTGCTCAGATCGCCGATGTTCTTCATCAGACGCACATCCCGTTCTACATAGGTTTGGATATAAAACGGGTAGTAATCCGACGGTGCTATATCCTTATCATAAAGACGAGGATAACCTCCGTTGAAAATCTCGTCATCGACTGTCCGTGGAAGTATTTCGCTCTCTTTCATCTCCGCATGAGAAAACGGCAGAAGTTTCAGTATGGCGGTTCTTCCGGCCAACGATTGGTTGATATTTTCCATCAACAGGAAATTGTGCGAACCGGCCAGCAAATATATCCCCTCGCGTCCCTCTTTATCCGTATGCGTCTGGATATAGGAGAACAGAGCCGGAACCCGTTGGGCTTCGTCGATAATCGTTTTGTCCGGATAAGTCTTAAGAAAACCTCTCGGATCATCCGTTGCGAACAAACGCATATCGGGGTCTTCAAGCGAAACATATTTATAATTGGGAAAAGCATGACGCAGCAAAGTCGATTTACCCGACTGCCTGGGGCCGGTCAAGGTCACTATTGGATATTTTTGCGTAAGTTCTGAGAGCTTTTTATGCAGTGTTCGTTCAATCATACTCAATCCTTTTTTTGCAAATTTACGATTAAAAAATAAATTTGCAAATATGCTGTGGGCGGAAATAGATCTTGTACAGGGTTGTATAAGTATGAGCGTATCTAAATTTGTAAAATAGAGCATAGCGATTTTTTCAAAAAAAATCGCTATGCGAAATGGAGATTTTACCAAACCACTATCTATTCGGATTTCTCTAATAACTTTTCCGCCAATTTTTCGTCCTTCTCTATCCTCTTCATTTCAGCTTCGATGATGTCGAGCGCATCCTGCTTGATGCGGCGGTAATTCTCCTTGATCTTCTCCTGCATGATGTCCCGTCCGTCGGTGTCGAGGAACGACGATATTTCGGGTATGGGTTTGTACTCCGCCATTTCTTTTTTCACGGCGTCGTTGTCCACGACGATCCGGGCATGGAAAATCTTCTGCTCGATCTCCTCTCCGAAGTTGTCGCTCACAGCCCCGACGAACACGCCCTGCGAGAGCGTCGAGATTTTCGACGCAGGAATAAGACTGTCGAGCTGGGTGTTTATCGACGTCGAGGTATCGCTGCGGTTGATGCTCACGGACAGTCGTTTCTGCACGATCTTTCCGAATCGTTCGGAGAGTGTCCGGGCCGTTTCTCCTACGACCTGCCCGCTGAAGATATTGCCTACGGTATTCTGAATCACGGCGGCTTCCTTGTCTCCGTAGTCGCGCTTTAGCTGGCTGAAATCCTGAAAACCCAGACACACGGCAACCTTGTTGGAACGCGCCGTTGCGATCAGGTTGTCCAGCCCTCGGAAATAGATCGTCGGCAGCTCGTCGATCACCACGCAACTTTTGAGCTGCTTCTTGCGGTTTATCAGTTTGACGATGCGCGAATTATACAATCCGAGCGCCGCGCCGTATATGTTCTGCCTGTCGGGATTGTTTCCCACGCAAAGAATCTTCGGTTCCTCGGGGTTGTTGATGTCGAGTGTAAAGTCATCTCCCGACATGACCCAGTAGAGTTGCGGTGAGATCATGCGCGAGAGGGGAATCTTCGCCGAGGCGATCTGCCCCATCAGCTGCTCTGCGGCTCCACCTTTCCATGCATCCACGAAGGGCGAAAGATAGTTCTCCAACTCCTCGTGAGCCATCAATACGGTGAATAACTCCTCGTAGGGTTTGTTCAGCAGTTCGATGGCATGGGGAAAGGTACAGTATTTTCCGCCGTCGTAAATCTTCAGGAACCAGATGATCGCCGCGAGCAGCACGATCGGCGATTCGACGAAGAAATCTCCCTGCTTCTGTATCCACGAACGGTTGAGATTGAGCATGATGACATAGCTGGCCTCGTATGCGTCGGTGATGTCGGACATGAGATTCGGCGCGAGCGGATTGCATCGGTGCGAACGGCGCGGGTCGTCGAAATTTATGACATAGAATCTCGGCGGCGTCGCTCCGTAAGCCTTGAGGTTCTTGCGCAAATGGTTGTAAGCGATAACCGACAGGTCGTCGAACTTGAAGTCGTAGACGTAGAGCGCATATCCCTTTTCGATGGCCTGCTTGATGTAGTTGTTGATGAGGGCATAGGATTTTCCCGAGCCGGGCGTTCCTAAAACGATACTCGCCCGGAAGGGATTCACGACGTTGATCCATCCGCTGTGCCTGCGTCTCCGGAAGACGAACTCGGTCGGGAAGTTGAACGAATCGTCGTTTTTCAGCAGGCGTGTTTCCTGCATGAAACTCTCGTTTTCGGCATTGAACGGATCATCCGTCATACGGTTTTTCAGCAGACGGCTGCTCCATAGCCCGGCCGCCAGCATTCCGAGGAATCCCACCAGCAACGTCGCCGTATAAAGCGCCGCCCGCAGGGTCGTAGCGACATTCATCCCGAGCAGCCAGCCGTTGCCATAGAATAGCAGTATGCCGATGCCGCCTGCCGCGGTGATATGTTTCCACGATATTTTCTCGTCCTTCACACCACGGTTTCCCATGCACGACAATGCGAGAAATACCGTGCAGAAGAGTTTGGTGCAGAGCGTCGATGAGAACAAGGCAGCCGTCCGCTGGAAATTTTGCAGGATGCGGTCTGCGACGGAAATCGTTCATCCTGTCTGCGCAAACCACTCGTAACAGAACCAGTAGATGTGAATGGCGAGAAACAGAAAGCTGATCGCCCGCATGAAATCCGCGACTTTGGCCAAGCCGCGCAGATCGTCTTCTTCTTGCATGATCGTAACGTATTGAGGTGGTTAAATTCTTTTCCGGATTTTCCGCCGCCGCTTCTTCCTGCGGGGGAAGAGCCGGTATTCGGGAGCTGTTTCCCACTCCTTTTCGGGCGTATATTCCATGAGTTCGCCCATTACACCGGGCATCGAAACGTAATGGGTCTCGATGTACTCCTCGAACTCTTCGACCGAAGATAGTCCCGGCAGGGGCGGTTCGAGGGGTGGCAACGGCCGTAACTCTTCCGGCATGGGTGTGGACGACTCTTGCTCCCGACCGTTGAACCACGCCTCGAAAGCGTCGGCCGCATACTCCTTTCCGAGCCGGGAGCCGTTGAACACCTGATGTGTCGTGCGGTCGATGAAGGTGACTCCGTAAATCCGCCCGGCGTCGTTCTCCCGGAAAACAGCGTCGATACCGTTCTCCCGAAGTTCGGCCGTGAACGCTTCGCGGTCACGGCCTCCGCTCCGGGCACGGTCGATCTCGCGGCGTGTGCGGTCGAGCGTTTCGGGATATTGCCGAAGCCGTTGTTTCGAGGCGTCGAATTTTTCTTCCAGCGCCTTCCATCCGAAGAAATCGCCCAGCCGGGACGCTTTGACCGCCGCTCCCGTGCGCTGCCCGTCGTCATCGAGCACGTGGTAAACGAGCCCCCGATACGGTCGGCCTCGCACGTCGCCTCGGATCTCTTCGGCTGCGAGGCCATAGCGTTCGAGCAGCGTGTTGAACTCCGCGAGGGACTGGAATCCGTACTGCTGTTTGAGCGTCATCACGACATTGCGCAGCTGATGCTTCAGATCGCTCCGACGGTAATCGACCCGGTGCAATTCTTCCGGTTCCGCTTGCACGCCGCCGTCTTCGGGCACATGCAGGCCGTACTCGTGTTCCAACTCCCTGCAAACCGCCATGGCGCGCCGCAGTTCGTTGTTGTGGTCGATCTTCCGGCCCTGCTCGTCCACCCTCACCGAGACGACGTGCATGTGTCGCCGTGCGATGTCTTCGTGCAGAAAGACGACGTAGGGCTGGCGACCGTATCCCATGCGTTCCATGAACTCGGCGGCAAGTCGCGTGAGCTGCGCTTCCGAAAGCCGGTCTTCGGGCGAGGGGTTGAGCGAGAAATGCACGACCGGTTTTCGGACACGGGGATTGAGCGCCGTGTAGTACCCGAAAGCTTCCGCACACTCCTCGATACTGAACCTGCCGTCGCTGCGTTCGGGTATTCCCTGCATGTATAATATCCGGCCTTCGCCGGCTTCGACCTTAATGCGGTTATACTGGAGTACGCCGTAGACGTTGGCCCCGGAGTTTACTTTCGGCACCATTGCAGCAACTCCTTCGTAAGTTCGACGACCGCCTTCACGAGTTGTTCCAACCGCTGCGTTTCGAGCGTCAGACGGTAGAGATAGGCCAACGCTTTCTTATCGCCGAAGGTCATGTGCATGGCTTTGACGCACTGGTTGTAGTTCACCCCGACAGCCCGGAACTGGGCGTAAAATCCCGTCAGCCGGACATAGAAATCGTAGGTGTTCTTGTCTCGGACAACGACCGTAAAAGGTCATCCGAAGATGCGGTGGCAGATGAAATCGGCTTTATTCTTCATCCCGGACTGTTCGTACATGCGCAGGAAACGCTCGTTTTGCTCGCTTGTCAGGCGAACGTAATAGCGGTGTATGCGCGGGTCGTTGAGGGCTTTGCGGCCCGCGGCGGAGGTCGGTTTATCGGCAGCATCCATAGAGCATCGGTGTTTTGAGGTTACGACTCGGGAGTAACCGTCCGCCGCGCCGCAGGTTGCGGCAGCACTTTCGGCGGCTCGGAATATTCCGAGCGGCTGAAGGTACCCCTTGCTATATGCGGGCGCATATAGAAATCCGGCCAGGGGCCGGATGAAGGTGCGCGCCTTCGGCGTCGCGGCGGGATTACTCTTTTCGGAGACAAAGGTAGAGCGTTTTATCTTATGTTGTATCGGATATATACCTGCCAACGGACGCCGATACGCGCCTTTGGGCGCCACCCGTTTTCGGAGCCGCCGAACGGGGGCGTTTTCTCATTTTCTTTGTGCGCGGATCAGTACTTACGAATCTACCTGCCCGCGTAGTCTCTTACTCCCGTACCTCCGTCATTACGCGGCTATGCGGATACGGATATAGATGTCTGCATAGATGCCGAAGTTCGTATGTGACAGCTTATATCCGTATCTGCCGACAAAAGTATGTGAATCCGCAAAAGCGTATGAATCGCCGAAGATACGTGAATACGCAAGTACGTATCCGCGTATCGAAACAAGTTAAATATTAATTGCTTAATTATTCTCGTATGGAACAGAACCCGTTATGCATCGCTTTCGCCTCCCAGAAAGGGGGCGTCGGCAAATCGACCCTCACAGTACTGGCCGCCTCGTGGCTGCACTACCTGCACGGCATCCGCGTCGCGGTGGTGGACTGCGACTACCCGCAGCACTCCATCCTCAAACTCTCGAACCGCGACAAGGCCGTCGTGCAATCTTCGGCGATCTACGGCAGACTCCTCGTTTCACTCGCCGAGAACAAAGGGGTGAAACCTTATCGTATTCTCTGCTGCAAACCTTCCGAGGCGATGTCGGAATGGCGGAAATGGGCCGCCGTCGCCGAAGAACGATACGATGTCGTGCTGTTCGACCTTCCGGGAACGGTGGGCAACGAAGGCGTGCTCTCCACGATCGTCGAGTTGGACTACCTCTTTATTCCGATGAAGGCCGACCGCATCGTACTGGAAAGCACGCTCAATTTCGCCTCTGTTCTCAACGACCGCCTGATCAAGACGGGACGGGCGCATCTTCGGGAGCTGTTCCTGTTCTGGAACTTGGTGGATCGCCGCGAGCGGACGCCGCTCTATGAACAGTACGAGAAAGTCCTCGATCAGTTGGGGCTGCGGCATCTGCGCACGCATATTCCCGTGCGGAGCAACTTCAACAAGGATATTCAGGAAGCGGGCGGCCCGGTGTACCGGTGTACGCTGCTGCCGCCCGACCGGGCTTTCGTCGCCGAGTGCGGTTTCGACCGCCTGATGATGGAGATCTGCGCCGTACTGAAACTTCCGAGCCATGAGTAGCAGGAAGGCTCCTGCCCAACAGGAGATCGACGAAGAGTACCTGCGCAGCCTGATGGCGGCCCCGGAGCCGGCGGCTTCTTCGTCGGATACCGAAGTGTCGGAACAGGCGGAAACCCCGGCTTCGGAGCCGCGCGTCAGGCGTTCGGATGCGGAAGACTATGCGTCGCGGTTTCTGAAGAATACTCCTTCCGAAGCCCGGCAATGCGTCTATATCGACCGGCGGCTGCACCGTAAGATCACGACCCTCGTGGGCGTTGCGGGCAACCGGCGTTTTACGGTCGGGAACTTCATCGACAACGTATTGGAACAGCACTTCGAGCGGCACCGGACGGAAATACGGTCGCTCTGCTCCAAAGGACTCAATAAAATTCTATAAGGATGACACCCGTTATGAAAATCACGGAAGCCCTCGTCGTGCTGTTCCTCGTGCTGTTCTGCTACCTGTTTCTGGATAAGTTCCTCTTCCGGGGCGAGTTGGGCGAGATTTGCTTCGGGCCGACGTGCCGGGCGCTGGCGCGTTGGCATCGACGGCAAGCCGACCGTCTCGACCCGCCGCGCCGCCGCAGGCGTCGGACGGCAGCCGTTACCCCTAAAGACGATGCGCTGGTCGTTACCCGGGACTACGGCGCCGGTCAGCGGACGCCAGCACGCGCCGCGTCACGCCACTCCCGGCGCAAGGGGAACAATTCAGACAAGAGCGACCATACATTTGTACCGGCAAGCGACGGCGATAAGGAACATCGCGCTGTGCAAGCGACCGTTCAGGGATGGATACATAAGGAACCTACGGTGCTCACCGCGGAGGAAGAGAACACCCTGACGCGCGAAGCTGCGACCGAAGAGGTGATGGACATAGGATGCGAAACGACGGCCCCGCCTGCCGGGACGCAGAGTTTCTCTCCGCAGCAGTTGGATTGCATCCTCGCCTTGTGCAAGGGGCAGGCCGTGCCTGAAGAGCAGCGGCAAACCCTGGCCGGAGTGCTGCGTGACATCCGCCATACGGAAGTGCAGCGTACACTCATGGACGCCATCTCCGGCGCCAGCCCGATCATCGCCCGTTATCTGGACGATGCCGAGAAGGAAGCGGCGCAGCGTATGGCCGCCGCTCCGAAATAGATTGTTCAACTTAAAAAATGCGAAGCTATGAAAGCTCCCGGATACTACGATTCAGGCTGACGGCAGGATGAGCAGCACGCATGAATCACGGGCCCAGCGCCCGGAGAGAAAATCTGAAGTCGAATTAAAAAACACAATCATCCATGAAAAGAAAACTCATTTTCAGTTCGGCATGAATCGCCGTATGACTGCTCGCCACGGTGCAGCACGCCGCAGCGCAGCAAGGCAACGGCATGGCCGGCATTCAGGAGGCTACGCAGATGGTCACGTCGTATTTCGACCCGGCGACCAAGCTGATCTACGCCATCGGCGCCGTCATCGGCCTGATCGGCGGAGTGCGGGTCTATCAGAAGTTCAGTTCGGGCGATCCGGATACGTCTAAAACCGCTGCGAGCTGGTTCGGAGCCTGTATCTTCCTGATCGTCGCCGCCACGATTCTGCGTTCGTTTTTCCTTTAGACGATGGCCGAATATCCGATCAATAAAGGCGTGGGCCGCCAGGTGGAGTTCAAGGGGCTGCGGGCGCAGTACCTCTTCCTCTTCGCCGGCGGCCTGCTCGCCGTTTTCATTCTCGTAGTCGTACTTTATATGGGCGGGGTCGATCAGGTGGCATGCCTTGTCGCGGGCGTGGGGATGGGCGGCGCGCTTGTGGCGCTGACCTTCCGTCTGAACCGCAAGTACGGGGCTTACGGACTGATGAAGCTCCTCGCCGCACGGCGGCATCCGCGACGTATCGTCTCCCGAAAAAGTGTGGCAAGAATTCTAAACCGACATTAAGAACATGAATAACACCCTGAAAACCGAAACCCTCGAACGGAAATTTCCGATCTGAAAGGTCGAACACGATTGTATCCTCTCCAAAGACGCCAACATCACGGTGGCGTTCGAGGTTACGCTTCCGGAGTTGTTTACCGTCTCTTCGCAGGAATATGAAGCGCTGCACGGCGTATGGCTCAAAGCGGTGAAGGTGCTTCCGGACTATACCGTGGTGCACAAGCAGGATATTTTCGTTCAGGAGCAATATCGTTCCGACATCGGGAAAGACGATTTGAGTTTCTTGAGCCGGTCGTTCGAGCGGCATTTCAACGAACGTCCTTTTCTGCATCATACCTGCTACCTGTTCATTACGAAGACAACCCGTGCGCAAAGCCGCCGTCAGAGCGATTGCAGTGTGCTGTGCCGGGGTACGCTCGTCCCGAAAGAGTTGCAGGACAAAGATACGACGACGCGCTTTCTGGAAGCTGTGGAGCAGTTCGCCAGTATCGTCCGCGAGAGCGGCCATATCCGGCTGCGGCGTCTCGGAGCGGACGAGATTGCCGGGACTCCCGAATCTTCGGGAATCCTCGAACGTTATCTCACGCTGTCACCGTCCGGGAAGCCTCCGTTACAGGACATGCGTCTCGATCCCGACCGGATGTGGATCGGCGACAAGGCGTTGTGCCTGCATACGCTTTCCGATCTGGACGACCTCCCCGGCAGCGTTCGTACGGATGACCGCTACGAACGCCTCTCGACGGAGCGTTCCGATTGTCGGCTTTCATTCGCCGCTCCCGTAGGATTGCTGCTCTCATGCAATCACATCTACAATCAATATGTGCGACAAGAGGTCGTGTAAGTAATTGTTTAACAATCAAATGAAGTAACAAATATCATTCAGATCAGATTAAACCTATTGTTCCGTCAATAGTAGCCTACGGTCACGTGCGTCGCTCAAAAGGCGGGGTGCGAAGCTGGCCGGACAAAGTAGCCCTTCCGCAAGGAGAAGCCCGAACCGCGAGGGAACGGCAACTGCTCTTAGCACAAAAGAGTCGGGGAGCGAGGCTGGGCGGTATGGTTAGCACAAGCGAACTGTTATAAGCGTCGTAATGTACGAACAAGCCAAAGTTGCTGAGAGGCTTGAACCAAAAGGTAACGCAGTCGGATAACCCTTTGTATTGTGGGGTTACACGGACAAAGCACTGCCGGCGCAACGGACAGAACCTAACCCGCTCATTTGTTACTTACGCGAAACTTGGTAAACCCGTATCTCTCCTGCCTTCGGGCAGGTAAGCCGACCGCAAGGAAAGCCGAATGAGGTGCGGGTATGGGAACGCAGAAAAAGCGAATGCCGTCCTGTAACGGGGCGGATAGGAGTTTCAACGTCACTCCGCCGCGAAAGCGGGCAGACTTCTGCGAGGTGACTCTTTACAAGAAACTATGTAGAACTTTCTAAAAGAAGGAATGCAAATGAACGAGATTAATTTATCGTGTGCGCCTGCTGACCGTAGGCAGTGGAACAACTGGACCGACATTGATTGGGTCAGATGCGAAGCTGCGGTTCAGAAGCTGCAAGGACGTATTGTAAAGGCTCAGAAAGAGGGTCGTCCGGGCAAGGTAAAAGCCCTGCAATGGACATTGACCCACTCGTTTTACGCCAAAGCGTTGGCGGTCAAACGAGTTACCTCTAACAAAGGTAAGAACACGGCGGGAGTGGATAAAGTTCTCTGGACTACTCCCAACGCAAAAATGGGTGCTGTCGCCGATCTGAAAAGACGTGGCTACAACCCGCAACCGTTACGAAGGGTACATATCAAGAAGAGTAACGGCAAACTCCGTCCGTTAGGAATACCCACAATGAAAGACAGGGCCATGCAGGCATTATACCTCATGGCTCTGAACCCGGTAGCAGAAACTACCGCCGACAGACACTCTTACGGCTTCCGTAGGGAAAGGTGTACGGTCGATGCGATAGTACAATGCCATACGATACTTTCAAAAGAGGTATCTCCGCAATGGATACTCGAAGGGGACATCAAAGGTTGTTTCGACCACATCAGCCATCAATGGTTACTCGACTATATCCCTATGGATAAGGTCATGCTCCGTAAATGGCTGGAAAGTGGATTCGTATTCAACCGGCAACTGTTTCCCACCGAGGAAGGTGCGCCGCAGGGCGGTATCATATCGCCGACACTCGCGAATATGGCACTCGACGGCCTGCAAGCAATGCTTGCAGAGAATTTCAAACTGAGACGTACCAAAATGGGATATTTCAATCCTATGGTGAATCTGGTACGATATGCAGACGATTTTATAATTACCTGTTCCGACAGGGAAACACTGGAAACACTTGTCAGACCTGCAGTCAGTGAGTTTCTTCAAGCACGGGGGCTTACCCTATCAGAAGAAAAGACGAAGATTACTCACATTGATGAAGGATTTGACTTTTTGGGTTTCAACATCAGGAAATACAAAGGTACGCTGCTTATCAAACCGTCAAAGAAGAACGTCAAGGAGTTCCTTGCCAAAATTAAAAGTATTGTTCGTAAGAACCAAGCTATTAGGCAGGACAAACTTATCGGACTTCTAAACCCCGTCATAACCGGTTGGGGCAACTATTACAAGGGTTGCGTAGCCGCCAAAACCTTCAAGAACGCAGACGCACAGATCTTCTACAAACTGTGGGCGTGGGCATTACGCCGCCACCGCCACAAGGGTAAGAAGTGGGTTTACAACAGGTATTTTCTGTCGAAGAAAGGCCGGGCGTGGACATTCGGTACGATGCTGAAGAACAACGGGAAACCATTTCCGTACACACTGAAGTATCTATCCGATATTGATACGAAGACCAAGCCTATCAAAATCCGCAGCAAAGCCAACCCATTCGACCCGGAATGGCGACCATACTTTGAGATGCGTAACAGGATGAAAATGTTAAGCTCTCTCAAAGGCAAACAGGGCTTTCTCAGAATGTGGGAGAAACAAAATCAGCGTTGTCCGTTGTGCGGCGAGATAATCGACGCGGATAAAATCTGGACTATTGCGGAGTTATCCGACAAGTCCGGCAAATCCAAAATCATCGCCCATGACAGATGCAGTCGTACACTTACCCGTAAAATTAGAGCTTATGAGCCGGTTTCATAATAGAAACTTTGAGTTGCTTGAGCCGTATGATGCGAAAGTATCACGTACGGTTCTTAGAGGGGAAGGGAGCAGTAATGCTCCCGACCTACTCGACATTTTTCTGGACAATCCCGCCGAAACATTCCAGCAGTTCGAGAAACGTACCCGGAACCTGCAATCGCTCTCGCGGTATAGCCGCGCCAATCAGATCAACAAGGAATGGCTCGATCAGTTTTTGAACGAGGGACATAGCCGGGGTCTTACGCCCGTGCGGTGTCATTGTAATGTCTTGGCGTGGTCGGATGATGCGGAGCAGTTGAAACGCATTAAGTCGGATGTCGGGTCGCAACTTGCGACGATGGAGTGTAAGCCGCGGCATAACACGGTCGATGTTCCGGCGCTGTTCTGGGCGGGTATTCCCGGCAATGAAAGCGACTTCCCGGCAGAGGAAAGTTTCTATACCTACCTGGAACAAGCCCTGTGCTTTTTCGTGGAAGAAACGAATTACCGGGATTCGCCGTCGCCGTTCGGAATAAAAATGGTGGACCGGATTACAGGTAAACCCCTGCATTTGGACATATCCGACGAGCCGATGAAACGGGGTGTAATCTGCAACAGGAACCGTATCGTTATTTCCGGATCGGGAGGTGGCAAATCTTTCTTTGTCAATCACTTGGTTCGTCAGTACTACGAACAGGGCACACACGTTGTATTGGTCGATGTGGGAAACAGCTACAAAGGGCTGTGTGCATTAATCAACCATCGCACGGGCGGTCAGGACGGAATTTATTTTACCTATACCGAGGACAATCCGATCAGTTTCAACCCGTTTTTCAGCGACGATAATATCTACGACGTTGAGAAGCGCGAAAGTATCAAGACGCTGATTCTTACCCTGTGGAAACGGGACAATGAACCTCCGCGCCGCTCCGAGGAAGTCGCGCTGTCAAACGCTGTGAGCCTGTATATTCAGCAAATCCAGAACCGCGACGACCTGCGCCCGTCGTTCGACACGTTCTACGAATTTATCGACAAAGAGTATCGCGGATTGCTCGAACGCAAGCGTGTCCGGGAAAAGGATTTCGACATCGAGAATTTCCTGAACGTCCTGGAACCCTACTATAAGGGCGGCGAATACGATTACCTGCTCAACTCGGAACAGAACATCGACCTGCTGAACAAACGCTTTATCGTGTTCGAACTGGACAATATCAAGGATCACCCGATACTGTTGCCCGTTACGACGCTGATTATCATGGAGTGTTTTATTTCCAAAATGCGACGGCTGCAAGGCGTTCGCAAACTGATCGTGATCGAAGAATGTTGGAAAGCCCTGACAAGCGCATCTATGAGCCAGTACATCAAGTATTTATTCAAAACGATTCGCAAATTTTTCGGCGAAATCCTCGTCGTAACACAAGAGATCGACGATATTGTTTCCTCGCCGATTGTAAAGGAGGCGATCATCAACAACTCCGACACGAAAATCCTGCTGGACATGCGCAAGTACATGAATAAGTTCGACGCAATCCAAAACCTGCTGGGGCTGACCGATAAGGAGAAATCGCAAATCTTGTCTATCAACCTTGCGAACGACCCGAAGCGCAAGTATAAGGAGGTCTGGATAGGAATGGGCGGCGTTCAGTCTGCGGTCTACGCTACGGAGGTCAGCGCGGCCGAGTACTACACCTACACCACGGAAGAAAGGGAGAAAATGGAATTGTTCACGCTCACCGACAAGCTGGACGGGGACATCGAACTGGCGATCAAACAACTCGCCGAAAACAAAGAAAAACACGAACCTAAAAATTAAAATTATGTTTAAGAGTAAGAAAAAAAGAGCAATCGAATCGGCCATAGAACATCTTTCGGCGACGCTTCGCCATGCTGCCGAAAGCCTTGCCGCCGTCGCCGACGACGTGCGGGTGAGCCGTGCGGAAATCCGCAGGGATTACATCTGCGGCGGTTGGACGACCCCGGACCTTAACCGGGGACTTATTATCTCCAAGCTGCCGGAGGGATTCAATGCGGCAATTTACGCCCCGCCGCTGAACCGCAAGCGGACGCGCCTGCTGCGGGTCTTTGTCCGCGTGGACGGCGACATGCTGAAAGCCTGTTACGACGGTGTGGAGCATACGATCACCACGAACCCGCTGCATGACAGCATTACGTTTCCCGGCTACGGGACATTCCTGCGGGACGATCAAATTTTCGGATAGCCATGCGCAGAATCCTTTTATCCTTTCTCTCCGCGCTGCTCCTGTCGGGAGTGGCGCGGGCGCAGATTCCGGTGACGGATGCGGCCAACATTACGCAAAGCATTGTCAATTCCGTTACGGAGCTGGTGCAGACTTCGACCACGGCGGAGAATATGATCGGCAACTTCAAGGAAACCATGAAAATCTACCGTCAGGGCAAGGAGTATTATGACCGCCTGCGCAATGTTACGCACCTTGTCCGGGATGCCCGTAAGGTGCAGCAGTCCATTCTACTGGTCGGGGAACTCTCGGACATCTACGTAACAAGTTACGACAAAATGCTCACGGACGACAATTTTTCGTCGCAGGAACTTTCGGCCATTGCCGCGGGGTATAATAAACTTCTGGAAAGGGGCATGAACTCCCTGAAAGACCTGAAAGAAATCATCAATCCTACGGATTACTCCATGACCGATAAGGAACGGCTGGACCGTATCGACCAAGCGCACGGCGAACTCACGCACACGCGCGATCTGATGGTCTACTACACGCGCAAAAACATCTCCGTTTCGTACCTGCGTTCGCAGCGGAAAAACGACACGCAACGGGTGTTGGATTTATACGGTTCGGCGGACGAAAAATATTGGTAGCTATGGTAATGCCTTTATCTGACGGGATGGATATTCATTTCACCAGCCTGCACAAAATCCTACGGAACCTGTACGACCAGATGACGCCTATTACGGACGATATTGCCACGTTCGCTACGGCCGTCGCCGGGCTGGGTGCGCTGCTCTATATCTGCTACCGGGTCTGGCAGGCCCTTGCGCGGGCCGAAGCTATCGACGTATTCAGTCTGCTGCGGCCGTTCGTTATCGGCTTGTGTATTATCGGATTTCGTCCTATCGTCGTCAATTCGATCAATGGAATTTTAAAACCGCTGGTCGTCGGCACGAATCATATCCTGAAAGATCAACTGCTGGATATGAAAGAACTTCAAAAGAAGAAAGACCGTTTGGAATGGGAGGAAGCTGTACGCCGCAAGACATACGGCGTAATAGACCCGAACGAGGATTACGACGCCGAATTGCGGGCGCTGGGGCTGGATGTTCCTACGCAAAGTGTCATGGATACGCTGTATGAGGTAACGCATATTTTCAGTACGAAATATTGGGTGCTTCAATTATTCCGGTGGCTGTTGGAAATCCTGTTCGGGGCTGCGGCATTGGTGATCGACACCCTGCGAACATTCTATCTGGTGATCCTTACGATTCTGGGGCCGATTGCTTTTGCAATCAGCATCTACGACGGGTTTCAATCGACCTTGACCTATTGGTTTTCGCGCTATATCTCGGTCTATCTTTGGTTGCCTATCGCCGACCTGTTCAGCGCCATGCTTGCGAAGATTCAGGTTTTGTCGCTGGATCGGGACATCGAATTGATCGGCGATCACTCGTTTCTGCCGGATTCTGCGAACTCGGTCTACCTGATTTTCCTGCTTATCTCGATTATCGGCTATTTCACGATTCCGACCGTTGCAAGCTGGATTGTGCAGTCCACGGGAGCCGGAGCGTACAACAAAAAGATTTCGGGTGCTGGCAATACCGTTACCAACGTCGCGGCCGGAGCCGCCGGAGCCGCCACGGGCAATGTGTCCGGGGGACTGATGAAATAATAACACTTGTAAAACATGGAATTTAAAGCATTAAAAAACATCGAAACAGCCTACCAGCAGTTACGTCGTTATTCGATGGCGTTTCTGGGGTTGTGTGCCCTGATTACGGTCGTCGCCGTATGGAGGTCGTACAGCTTCGCTGAAAAGCAGCGTCAGAAGATTTACGTGCTGGACAACGGCAAAAGCCTGATGCTGGCCCTGTCGCAGGACCTTTGGCAGAACCGCCCCGTCGAAGCCCGCGAGCATGTCAAACGGTTTCACGAACTGTTCTTCACGCTCGCCCCGGATAAGGCGGCCATCGAAAGCAACGTGAACCGCGCGATGATGCTGGCCGACAAGTCGGCGATTGCCTACTACCGGGACCTCTCGGAAAAGGGGTTCTTCAACCGTCTGGTCGCGGGCAATGTCAGCCAGCGCATCGTGGTAGACAGCATCGCCGGAAACTTCAACGACTATCCCTATGAACTTCGAACCTATGCCCGGCAGCAGATTATCCGCGAAAGCTATATCACCGAGCGCAGCCTTGTCACCTCGTGCCAGCTTATCAACACCGTCCGTTCGGACAACAACCCGCAGGGCTTCATCATCGAACGATTCACGGTATTGGAAAACAAAGACCTCGGACGCTATGATAGGTAAGCACATTCTCAAACCTCTGTGCGAGGTGAAAGACCGGGCGCTGGAGCATCTGAAGAACTATCTGGAGCAACGCACGCCGCGCCAGCGGTTGTATATCGTCCTTACCGCGCTGCTGCTGTTCGCAGCCGTGGATATATGGATGATCGTCAGCAGCCTTTCGGGGCACTCCGAACCGCTGCCTGCACAACACATCGAAGTATCAGTACCATTAAAACCGTAAACTATGTTAGGTAAGACCAAGAATCCGGGCGGACAATCCGCCCCGCAGAAAAACAAATATCTCGTCATTGCGCTGCTGTGCCTGCCGTTCGTGCTGTGCCTGTACCTGATCTTCGGCGGCAGCGGGGAGCAAGCCCCCGCCACGGTCGGCGGGTTGAATTTCAACATCCCGGACGGCCGGACACAGAATATCGAGGGCAACAAGCAGAAAGCAATGGAGCGCGAGCAGATGAACGAACAGCACGACGCCCGTGTGCGGACGCTGGCCGAAAGTACTTTCTCGCTGTCAGGCGACACGGTGCAGGCCCCGAAGCGCGAGCAGGCCCAGCCCGACCAGATTGCGCAGTCGCGCAACACCTACCGGGACCTGACGCGGGAAATGAACTCGTTTTATGCCACGCCCCGCACCGACCCGCAGATCGCGGCGCTGAAAAAGCAGGTCGCGGAACTCTCCGCCGAACTGGAACAGTCGCGCGAAAAGCCCGACCCGCTGGACTACATGGAACGCAGCTACGCCCTTGCGTCCAAGTATCTGGGCGGCCAGCCGCAGGCGCAACCGCAACCGGGCGCAACCTCCGAGAAGTCGAAAGACCGCGCGGCATGAGCGCACCGCACGGTGGAAAACCCCGTGTCGGGGTTGTCGCAGCCTGTTAGCGATTCGGCGTTCATGGCGCAATACGGCAAGCCCCGTAATTACGGATTCAACACCGCCGTCGGGGAGGGTGTCGCGGAGAACCGCAATGCGATCCGCGCGGCTATCGACGCCGATCAGGTCATAACGGCGGGGGCCGTTGTCCGGCTGCGCCTGCCGCGTTTCTCGGGCTGCGCCTCCTGGAGCCGATGCAGGTTGCACGCTATGTCCTGCCGACCAATACGGTCGTGTTCGGCGTGGCGGCCATCGAGGGGCAGCGGCTTTCTATCACCGTGAGAAGTATCGAAAGCGGGGGCAGCATCATCCCCGTACAACTCACGGCGCACGACACGGACGGACAACCGGGGCTTAATATCCCGAACTCGTTAGAGCGCGAAGCGGCCAAAGAAGCCGTGGCAAGCGTCGGTTCGTCGGGCATATCGAGCATATCGGTTACGCACAACGCCGGGCAGCAGGCCGCAATGGACCTTGTGCGAGGTGCAATGTCCGCGGGCAGTCAATACCTGAACGCAAAGATGCGGGAGGTAAAAATCAACCTCAAAGCAGGTTATCAGTTATTATTAATTTCAAAAGAGTAAAGCAAACATGAAAAATCTTATTATGACATTCGCGGCAGCCGTGGGCCTGTCGCTCGGCAGCTTCGCACAAAGTGCAACCGCCGAATCAAAAGCGTTCCGCTCCAGCCAGATCGTCGCACCTTACGACATCGAAGTAACGTATAACAAAACCGTGCATGTCCTGTTTCCGGCGGCTGTGCAGTATGTCGATTTGGGCAGCAACGACATCATCGCGGGCCGCGCCAGCGGTGCGGAGAATGTCGTGCGCATCAAATCCGCCGTCGCCGGATTTCCGGGCGAAACGAATTTCTCGGTCATTACCGCCGACGGGTGTTTCTACACGTTCAATGTAACCTATGCCGACCAGCCGGGCCAGCTATCCGTGGAAATGGACGACTGGCTGCGCAAGAACCCCACGGCGGAGTATGCCAACGACCGACTGTTCGTGCGGCTCTCGGAGCTGGGCGGCGAAACGCCCGTGCTGGTAAACCGCATCATGTATTCGATCTACAAGAAAAACGCTTCGGACATCAAGTCCGTCGGCTCCAAGCAGTTCGGGATTCAAACCCTCCTGAAAGGGGTCTACATTCATAAGGACCTCATGTATTTCCATATCGCCGTGCGCAACATGTCGAATGTGTCCTACGACATAGATTTCATCCGTTTCAAGGTCGTGGATAAGAAAGTCGCCAAACGAACCGCTGTTCAGGAAACCTATGTGAATCCGGTGCGGGTGTTCAGCCAGCAGAACACCGTGGACGGAAAAGCGACCGTTCGCAACGTGTTCGTGTTCCCGAAAATGACACTCCCGGACGACAAGGTGCTGACGGTCGAAATCTTCGAAAAGGGCGGCGGACGGCATCAGTCGTTCAACATCGCTAATGGGGAACTGGTCGGAGCGAAACTCATTAACGATCTGAAAACCCGGTAGCCATGCGAAAGTACGTCATCATAGCATTCGCGGCGGTGTGCCTTTCCGGGCTGTGGCCCGGCGAGGTACACGCGCAGCGGGGGCTTCCCAAACAAAAGGGAATTCAGATCACGGCGGGCTGGGTGGACGGTTTTTCGTTCGTGAAAGCCGGACGGCGGGCCAACTTCTACGGTAGTGTGGCGTTCTCCAGATATAACCGCAATTCGACGCGCTGGCTCGTGGGGCTGGAATATCTGCAAAAGGATTACACCTACCGGGGCGAAGTCGTGCCTAAAGCGCAGTTCACGGGCGAAGCCGGATATTTTGTTCCGCTTGCAGCAGACCGGGGCCGAAACGTCGTGCTGTCGGTGGGGTTCTCGGCGCTGACCGGGTACGAATCTTCGAATTGGGGCAACAAACTGCTGCATGACGGGGCAAGGCTCCGGGATGCCGATTGTTTCCTGTACGGCGGGGCGCTTACGGCCGAAGTCGAAACCTATCTGTGCGATAAGGTCGTGTTCTTGGTGAGCGTCCGGGAACGGGCTTTGGCCGGGTCCACGGTCGGGACCTTTCACACGCAGTTCGGGTTCGGGTTCAAATTCATCATCAATTAACCGCGCATGAATTTACTGGAATTATTTTCAGGCATCGGGGGTTTCTCGCTGGGGCTTCATCAAGCGGGATTTACCTTTGATAAGGTCTATTTTTCGGAGATAGACCGTCATGCCATTGCTAACTTCAAACACAATTTTCCAAATGCACAACACGTCGGATCAGTCTGCGATATTACAAGAGCTTCCATTGAACGTCCCGATATTATCACTTTCGGATCGCCTTGCCAGAATTTCAGCGCTGCTGGAAACGGCCTTGGACTGCAGGGAGCAGAAAGTTCACTCATACGGTACGCGATTGAGGCCATTGACTACTTTAGACCTGACATTTTTATCTGGGAAAATGTTAAGGGCGTCCTCTTCGAACGACATTGCCGGGATTTTTGGGCAATCGTCAAGGCCTTTGCCGACATTGGGCTTTATCAGATCGAATGGCAACTGCTTAATACTGCATGGGTATTACCCCAAAATCGAGAGAGAATCTACCTTGTCGGGCGTCTTGCAGAAAAATGCCGGGACAAAGTATTTCCTGTCTGCGAAAGTGTTTTCTCGCCTGAAAAGGAATCTGGAAACAACAGGGAAAGCAAAGATTGTTGTGGTACGCTTATAAAAACCTATGGCCGGACTGCGAATTGGGTTACCTACGTATTGCAGCTCCAACGGGGAGAACAATTCGACGGCAAGCTCCGGGCGATCCACGAGGGACAGTTGCGGCTGCTGACCGAAACGGAGTGCGAGCGGTTACAGGGCTTTCCGGACGGTTTTACGCGCTATGGCGTCTATGACGGAGAGGTGCGGGAGATTTCCCGCACGCAGCGGTATTCGTTGCTGGGAAATGCTGTCAGCCCGCCTATTGTAGAAAGGGTGGCTGCGAGAATCAAACAAACGACATTGTTGTAATTTATTATCTCAATTTATGAAAGAAGCAACAAGAAAAACAATGTTTTCATCCGTTCGGATGGACTGGGCTACGCCTATGGATTTTTTCAATGCGCTCGACGCGGAATTTCACTTCACACTTGATCCTTGTGCAAGTCCTGAAAATGCAAAGTGCAAGAAATACTATACAGAGCGGACAAACGGATTATTACAGAGCTGAAAGGGCGAAACGGTGTTTTGTAATCCTCCTTACGGCCGTAATATCGCGGCGTGGGTTATCAAGTGCTGGCAGGAAGCGAAACAACCGGGAACAATTGTCGTAATGCTGATTCCGGCCCGCACGGATACGCGCTATTTTCACGATTTTATTTACCACCAGGCAACAGAAATACGGTTTATTAAGGGCCGTCTGAAATTCGGAGGTCAGAATAATCCCGCACCGTTTCCGAGCATGGTAGTAGTTTTCAAGGGATATAATAAATAAAATGAACAGTTATGCGAAAAATAAAAATCTGCGGCATTTTTGCCGCGCTGCTGTCGCTGTTCTCGTGTAACGATAAGATCGACGTGCAGCAAGCCTATGATTTCGGTATAACGACCTGGTATCTTCAAAAAACGATCAAACCGGGCCAACCCGTCGAAATACGGTTCTATCTGACCCGTGAGGGGTATTATGCCGATGCGGAGTTCTCAATCGGCTATGTTCAGATCGAAGGTGACGGCGTGGTGTATGATACCGGAAACTCACGGCTTATAAATCGGGAGTTCTGTGCCTTGCAGGAAATATCCGACCTGCAGGACGGGGTTTTCACGCTCTATTACCGGAGCCTGTCGGACAAAAATTCAACGCTGAAATTCATCGTCATGGATAACTTCGGCCAGACACGAGAATTGCAGATCGAATTTGAAAGTGAAATATAAGGGAAAAGGCGGCCGGTATGAAGTGCACCCCAAAGATTGGCCGGATTAATATTAATTTAGATAGCATGAGTTCGGTACTGCACCGGGCTCATGTTGTTTAAAGCCCTCTTTATTCGTTTGTTGCCCTTTGAATATTGCCGTTGATTTGTCATAGCGCATAATCGAGGTGGTATTTAATATATTCAAATTGAAAATCACCACATTCGGCACGGGGTAGCCGGAGGTGGGCTACACGAGGATTGTATTTATATTTATTAGTAAGATATTCCACCATTTTTTCATAAGCATCGTAGCCACTTTTGGCAAAAAAGTTTCCCTTATACAATTCTATTCCTTTGATCGTGCCGCGTTCATTCGTGTATACTGTCAAATAGAAATAATATCGTACAGCATATATTCCCTCCCGGATTTCGGATAACTCCTGCCGACGCTTGTTTACTAATTCCTTATTCTGTTCGAATCGTTCCAGATTTATTTTTTCGAGTTGTGTCTGATAAAGCCGGTTGTGTTCTTCCAGAGTGTCGGCCAATGCCGGGTAATAGTTTATGTGCGTTGAACCTGTGCCCGTTGTTTGGAGCATGTTCAATCCCGAATATTTTTTGGTTTTATAAATGAAATAATCGACGGTTCCGGCTTCGTTTCCCACGATTTCGCCAAAGAAAATAGCGTATATCCGACACTCTGCTGTTTCGCTGCATTTCAGTTGTTTCGCACTTCTCGGATTTATAAGGGAATTGATGAAATAGATAGCTTGTTCCGGTGTGCTGCATAGTTCAATTCTATTGAAGTACACGAACACATATTTTCTTTTGAGATTCATACGTTACAAGTTTTATGAAAAAGAGAAAGCAGTATAACAAATATAGCTTTTATTTGTTGAATTTCAAATACCTGTGATATGTTTGAGGACTGAATTTTTTTCGTGCATGGCTCGAATAATATAAAAATGTGTCAGAGTGATTTTAAAAGCCAATGATAACAAGAAAGGACGGCTATCTTTGCCGTTCTTCTCCTATTTTCTTCACGTGCATTGTTTCCGGGGTGTAATTACGGTCAGTTGCCGTAATCTTTGGGGTAAGTTACTCCGGTATGTGTACAGGTCAGGTCGAATGCCCACGCTACGGCATTGAATGTTGAAAGGCGCGTAGGTTCCATACGCAAATCATAAATACCGATACCCCCGGCATTGGCTCGCATTGATTGTATCGTGCGAACTTTGACCGCACTATCACTTAATGGGCCTCTTAAATCTATACTGAACGGAAGATAGTGTGATACCGGGAACATTGAAGATAGGTAATAACCGTTCAATGAACCTTGGTGCGTCAGGTCGATACATGCTACGGCTTCGGGTGAAAGCGTATTGGTATTTCCCCAATCCAGCAGGGTAATTATTTTGTCGGTTTTGTTTCGCAATTTCAGAATAACATTGCTGAATGAGGTTGAATTTGCCGGTGGCCAGCCGCGGGTTCCGTATTCCGACCATTCATCGTCGAGGAAATAGCCGTCCACACCGGCGGCCTCCCCGACCTCGATAATCTGGTTGCAGAACGATTCTGCTTGTTGATTCGTGAGGTTTGCGAACCCGGCTCCGGTATGGTCGCCCAGATAGCCGAGCAGGACTTTGATACCTTTTGCCTGGAGCGGTTTGATATATTTGTCGGGATCGGCGAGAATAGCTGCGTTATTGGGATTGTTGTAGGCATAAACATTCCCGTTGGCATCTCCACGGATGTTGGACGAATAGATCACCACATGGGTAAAGAACGGTTCGCCGTTGGAAAAGTAATACTCTCCGGCATTGAGGATATTTACATCGTTGACTTCCACGATCAGATGCCGGGCGAAGTTTTCTATTGTCGCCGCGCGGGTCATGGGGGTAGTTTGTCCGTCCGGTTGGGCTATGACGGGTTCTTCTGCGCTATTGCAGGCTGTAAAAGTGTATGCCGCTGCTGCGAACAGCATACACGCTATTATCATTCTTTTCATAGTCGTAGTTCGTTTAGGATGAAAAACCGCACACCACTTTCGCGGTGCGCGGACACTTTAATCACAACCTATTTCTTCTCATTTTGCGTAAAACATTAATTGCCATAGTCTTTCGTGTAGGTCGTTCCGGTGTGCGTAACGGTTTCACCGAAAGCCTGGGCTGCTGCGTTAAACGACGAAAGGCGATAGGGCGACATCGGCAGGTTGAAGAAACAGATACCACGTGCATCGGCGTTCTTGGCCTGCGTTGTGCGAGATCTGATTGCGGTGTCCGAAAGCGGACTGGTCAGGTTTACGAACAGCGGCAGGTATTTGCCAGCCGCGAACGACGAATTGAACCCATAGCCGTTCAGCGAACCCTGGCAGCCCCAATCGAGATGGCTGATAGCCGTGGATGAGAGCGTACCGGTGTTACCCCAATCGAATACGCTGATCGACTTGTTGGTCTTGCCTGCCAGCGCGATAATCATGTTGCTGTACGAAGTGCTGTTAGCATAGGGATAGCCGCGGGTTCCGTACTCCGCCCATTCGTCGTCGAAATCGTAGCCGTCTACGATATTGTCGTAGGCAACCAGATCATCCGTGTAAGTGCCGATTTGTGCTGCGGTAAGATTTGCAAAGCCGGCTCCGGTGTGGTCGCCGAGGTTGCCCATAATCACCTTGATGCCCTTGGCTTGAAGCGGAGCAATGTAGGTTGACGGATTTGCGAGAATTGCGGCGTTGTTCGGGTTGTTGTAGTTGTGAACGTTGCCCGATGCGTCGCCGCGGATGTTGGATGCAAAGAGAATGACGTGCGTAAAGAACGGAGTGCCGTCCGACAGGAGATATTCTCCTGCGTTGAGAGGATTGACGTCGTTTACTTCCACGTAAACAACGCGGTAGAAGTTGCCGAGCGTTGCCGCGCGGGTCATCGGGCCGGCCTGATCGGTCGGGTCGTTTGCGATGGGTTCCTCGGCCTGCTGGCACGAGGTCATCAACAATGCGGATGCAGCGAACAAGGTGCAGGCTGCGAATAAGAATTGTCTTTTCATAAGGCTAATTTTGGTTAAAAGGTTGAGGCTTGAGAATTATAGGTTGTAGTTAAAGTGGTTTTTTACCAGTCTTTTCTGAAGTTCCCGTAATTGTTAAAATCCAAATTTACGTTTATCAATAGTATCATTCCGTCGTATTCCCCATCCCAATCGGTAACTGCATCTGCCACTATATTGAAAGCGCTTTTGGGGCCTTCTTCATATCCTGCCGAGTTTGTCGGCATATCCCAGAATGCGAATACGTTCCCCGATTGGGTTTCGCGGTACAGCGATTTAACCGCTGGAGTCAAAATTGGATTTAATTGTGCGCTTTCCTGCGTATTGTGCGTTTTCAGCAGCGCGCCGCCGTATTTGGATTGCTCCAGCCCGGCAATGGGTTTGAGCTTTGCACCGTCGGTGTAAGCATCCACGACTTCATCGAAAATTCCCGACCAGGCATAGTCGATGTATTTTCCGGCTTCGATGCCGTCGTGTGCCGTAGCGAGCAGGTCGGTGCTCTCCGCGTCGCAGGCCACGGTGACGAGTTTGCCGTCGCCCAATGCTTCCTTTGTCGCCTTTATCAGTTTGGCGTAGGATGCGGGATTTACACCGGGCATACCGTCTTTGCCGTAGGACGCTTCGATGTCGAAGTAGTTTACGCCGTCCAACTTATATGTTTCCACGACATATTTAAGCTGAAAAACAAAATCAGCGATCTGCTCGTCGGTCATATTGCAGAACCCCAGCCCCGTATTTCCGCCGGTGATGCAAATAAGTACCTTACGACTGCTTTTCTGCAAAGGCGTGAGGTATTTGTCGCGGTTGCTCAAGACATATTGCAGATCCGGCCCGATGTCGAGCATGGCCCGCCGTGTCGTCTTGTCGAATTTTAGCGCCGCGGGGCGGAGTACTTCGATGTCGATCCATGTTTGGATTATCGTATTGAAATCGAGATCAAATGTTTCCACATAAAATTTGGTTCCCATCAGCGGGGACATTTCCTCGGTATTGACATATCCGACGACTTTGAAAGCATAGGCATCGAGCTGCGTTTCGGGTACGATCTCCCCGACCAGGATTCGGTAGTAGATTACCTGGCCTTTCGCGGATGGGGAAATGTCGTTATTGGCAACGGTCGCCCGCAGTGGCAGCAGGTAGGCGCCTTTTTCGACTCCTTCGCGGCTCAACGTGACGGCAAGAGCAGGAGAGATTTTCTCTCCCCTCTTGACCGTCACCGTCTTGCCCTCTTCAAAAGTCACCTTTTCTAACGGAAATAGCGCCAGTTTTGCGTCACCTTGTTTGTCTTTGTTGTATTCGTCCACAAGCGTTGCGTCCGCATCGACCGTAACCGTCACGTCTACGGCTGCAGGCTGGGTCAGTTGGTAGAACACGGCGTCTGTGGTCGTCTGCTCTTCGCCGAGTTTGAGTGCTGAAATCTGATCGGGCGTTTTCTCCCGGCGCAGCACTCCGCCGACATTAGCAAGGTCGTCCTTACCGGGAATATCCCCGGCCGTGCGGGTGAAGTCCTCGGCGTCGCACGCGGCCATCACTGCGAGCGTAAGGCAAAGTGCCGAAGTGCGCAGTAGACCTAATATATTATTCATGTTTTTCATAGTTCAAGATTTACGGTTTATTCTTGCTTGTTGAGCTGCGGAATTTCCACCGAGGTATTCCATTTCAGATCGGTATGCGCTACGGCGTCGTTTCCGTACTGCGACCAGTCTTTGATGATGTTTCCCGTTCCCTCGTTGAATTTCCAATAAGCGCGTAATTCGGGCTTTTCGGCCGGGTTTTCCACGTCGTACATGTCACGCCAGATGTCGGCCTGTGTGCGTGCGACGGACCATACGCGCACCTCTGAAATATCGCCGCAGAGCTGGCGGAAAGCGTCGTAGCTGTACCCGATGAAGAATTGCCGGGCATCCGTTTCGGGGTCGGGGTCTATGGCGCGAAGTCCGAGATTTATGACCTTCACGGTCGGCGCTACCTGCGTCTGGCTTTGGAGTTGTCCGTTCAGATAGATGCAGGCGATACCGGTTTCCAGGTCGTATGTGAAAGCGACATGATACCACTCTTCGAGCGACAGAAGTTTACCCTTGTTCTTTTCGGGGAATTTGCCCAGGCTTACGCCCGATCCGTCTACCTGGAGCTGGTCGGCATAGAAATTCGTGTCGCCGATACGCAGCAGCAGGTGTTGCTCCACACCCATGATCGTAGAGAGCTTTTCTTCGATGTAGGACGAGGTAGGACCTGCATAGTGGAAATCGTGAACGCGGACGATAGCTTCATAGGTTACGGCTGTCAGTCCATTTACGCAGTCGGCAGTTCCGGCTTTGTCGAACGCGGGTACGTCTATCCAGTTGTCGGTGAGTACGGCGGCGGTCGTGATGGCCGAAGAACGGCGCACAAGATAATAGACGGTTTGGGAACCGGAGAGGGTCGAAAGTCCCCCCCCCGCAGAAACGATAGTTACCGGAAGTAACTGTGTTGCATCTATATCGAGCCGGTCGAGGTTCTTAAAATGGATAGTCAGAGGTTCCGATACGGATTTCCCGGCTTCTACGGTTGCCGTCCGTTCGGGGAACTCGTAGTAACTGTCATCGAGTACCGCATATTTCGTATCGTGTTTGGCATTGTAGGTGTTCACGAGCGACGGGTCGATGGCGAATGTCACCTCGATATTCTCTTTTGCCGGGGAGATCAGTACGGCGGAGAGTTCGCGGTCGAGCTGCGTAACAGTCTTTTTAAAAGTTACGTTGTTGTCGCTCGACGTTTCGGCTGCGTCGATATATGCTGCGTTGTCGAACGGGTAACGGTTTTCATAGTCCGATTCACACCCGGCCAGCAGGATAAAGGCAGCCGATACAAAATACAGATATATTCTTCTCAATTTCATAAGGCGCATTATTTAGGGTTTGCCGGATTCAGCAGGCCGATGGCATGCTTGGTCTGTTTGTAATTTATGTAAGCGTCGTAGTAATCGTCCCCAATGTTGTAAATACCCAGCCCGGCTAACGGCCCCATTGTAATTACGCTTTTTGCCGCTTCGGCGATTGCGGGTTGCTGCACAAGGTTTTCATCCGTGAGTTTCCCGCCCGGCTCGGCCGTGATGATGATTTTTTCGAGCGCAATGCCGGCATAATCGGTCGCGTATGCAAGCTGGCTGCGGATATTGAACGTATTGACGGCATCCGTAGTCGTGAGTACGAAATAGGTTACGGCACTATGATTCTCCTTTGCGATAAAGAGCGGGTTACCCTCCGCCATGAGAATTTTTCCGGTCAGGGACGACAGTTTGCTGACAATCGTTGCAGCGGCTTGGGTCGCTGCGGCATCCATAGCGCCGCCGTAACGTACCGTTACGCCGTCGAACTTATACCGGTTTACGACCTCGATCACCTTGTCGAGATATGTCCCCAGCGCTGCGGCGTCCGTAGATTCCGCGAGTGTGTTGTAATCTACGGTATAGAGGATTTTCGTGCCCTTGGCCTGCGCCTGGGGTATATCCTCGATGTCGTATTCGGTCAGGTTACCGGCGTTTTCAAGTGCCACGATGTCGAGTGAATCGGGCAGTGAGCGCAGAAATGCCTTTTCCGAACCCGGTACGGCCGGAGCATTTGCCAGGCTTGCGTAAACGACGTAGTGTTCGCTTGCCTTATACGCTTTGAGGGCTGCCAGATATGCGGCATACTGTGCCGGGTCTTGCTGGTCGGGTTTTATGATCTGCTGGTCTATCGGCTCTATGTCCGTGTCGCAGGCCGTGAAACAATAGGCCGCGGGAATGAGCAGCGCCAGAATCAGGTATTTTATAGTCTGTTTCATAGCTTCGGTTTAATTTAAGGGTTTGCAATCCCACCATGTGCGCGTACCGCCGTTGTCGGGGCCGCCGAGCGAAGTTATCGCCGCTTCGACATTTGTGCGGTTCTCGGAATATTCCTCGGATGGGTAGGGAAGTCTGCGCATGCCGTACTTGGAGTTCACCGTTCCACCGGATTTATTGTCTTTGGCCGGCATCAGTTTCGGATAGCCCGTGCGCCGGTATTCCGCCCACGCTTCATTTCCGAGCGGGAAAATCGCAATCCATTTCTGGGTGATGATGCGTTCGAGGTTTTCTTCGAACTGTGCATCTTCTTTCCATTTGATCGTGATGCGGCTTTGCGGTAATGCGGTGTTGTTTTCGATAACGCCGAGAGGGTCGGTGTAGGCTTCGGGGACGTTCGCTTCGTCGGCGATATAATCCTCTGCTCCGGCTACGCCGCGTTCCTCGAATGAAAGCCGAATGCCTTGTTCGTAGAAACTCTGTGCCGATACCGCACTTCCCCAGCGTAGTTCATATTCGGAGCGCAGGAACGCGATTTCCGCTGCGTTCATCCATAAAATAGGGTCGGTGTCGGTAATGAGCATCGAGGAACATGCCGTTACGGCCTTGGACTTGTTGGCCGGTGTCGTGCCGATGCGCAGGCCGTAATAGCCTTTCACTGCGGCATCGCCCTCTCCGACGGTTCCCTGTGTGAACATCTTTGCCCGGCGCGGGTCTTTGTAGCCGTTCATGTAGCAGAGGATGTCGGCTCCGATGGCGTGGTCCTGCCAACTGTTCCAAAGCAATGTCGTGCGGTTGAGTTCGGGCTGAAGCTTCGCATTGTCGGCATTCTCGGTGATGACCCCGGCGGCGATGGCTTCCGCAGCTTTTGCCTTTGCGGTCTGCTCGTCGATATAGGAAAGGCGCATCGCCATACGCAGTTTAAGCGAATTGGCGTATTTGATCCACTTTTTAAGGTTGCCGTTGTAAACCTGGTCGTATTCGCCGAAGGCTTCCGTACTCAAATCCCGGTTGCGCTCCAGCGCTTCCAGCGCGGTGTCCAGTTCTTTGAACATCTGCGTATATGCTTCCTGTTGCGTGTCATAGGGGACGGTCAGGCGTTCTTTTTTGTCCTCTACGATCTTGGAGTAGGGTATCGAGCCGTAAGCGTCGGCCAGGCGGTTCATAATCGCCACGCGCAGGACGTTGGCCAGGGCTACCGCCACTTCGTCGTCGGTTTTGTTGATGATGCCGCGGTAAGCGGGGTAAGTTTCGGTGATGACATCCACAAACGGCGCTTTGAGCCAGTCGGTGGTGGGATTGAACGTTGAGAATTTCGTTTCCCAGCTGTCTACCGTCGCTTCGACGTAGCCGCCGTAGCTGCCGCCTTCGAGTGCTTCGACAAATTGGTATAGGTGTTCTTCCGAGGGGATCACCATATTTTGCAGTTTGGTGAGTTTCGACCCCACGAGGTAGTTGTCGCGTTCCAGTTCGTCGTCTGTCGCTTCGTTCGGATTACGGTTGTAATCTTCGAAGTTGTCAAGGCATCCCGTCGATGCGCTTACTACTGCGATAAGAGCAACGGCACGAATTATTGTCTTTATTTTGTTCATAGCCGTTAGAATTTAATGTTAATATTGAATCCCAGGTTACGTGTCGAGGGCATCATGAAATAGTCCATTCCCTGATAGAAATTGTTTGTCGATGCCACGGCTTCGGGGTCGAACGGCGCTTTACAATACATCATCCACAAGTTGCGGCCTACGAACGATACGGTGATCGAACATACGTTGTGCAGCCATTTGCGGGGAATCGTGTAGCCCAGTGAAAGTTCCTGGAGGCGGACGTTGGTTGCCGAGTAGGTGTAATATTGGGGTATTCCGCCCTGCGACGCTATGGCCGTATACCAGGTTTCCGGGTTTACCAGGCTGCGGCCGTTTACCAAAGCACCTCCGGCATCGCGCGCGGCAGCCGTTGCTTCGGACACGCCGAATAGGTCCATGTTGGCTTGCGTGAGTGAATTGACGATGCCGCCGATGCGTGCCGTTACGAGGAATCCGAGGTTCAGGTTCTTCCACGATACGCTGTTGCGCCATGCGAGGTTATAGTCCGGGAATACGGAACCGAGTTTCATGTCGGGCAGGTTGTCCTCTACGACGACGTTGCCGCCCTCGTCGATCTCGATGTTGCCTTTGTCGTCGCGCCGCAGGTCGGTCGTGGAATAAAGGTCGCCCATCGAACCGCCCTCTTTGAGAATAAATTTAGCGCGCCCCAGCTTACTGATCTGGAGCCTATTCATGCTGATTGTTTCCTCGGTGATCGGGTTGTACCACTCCTTGCAAAGTTCGATGATCTTGTTTTTGTTCCAGGAGAAAGTAAACTGCGAGTTCCAATTCCAGTTTTTCCATTGGTGGTTGTAACCCAGGCTTGCCTCGACACCCGTATTGCGCACGTGGCCGGTCTGAATATAAATGTCGGAGTAGCCGGACGATGCGGACAGATTCGGGTTGAAAGTCTGGTTATAGGTGTCGGCGCGATACCACGATGCCGTGAGTGTGAATCCATTGAGGAACCGGGCGTCGAATCCTAATTCCCATGTTTTCGTCCGCTCCGGGTAAAGCTGGCCGATGGGGTAGTTCGATTTGTCGTCCCAACCGGAAATGGTGTCGTCGTAGGGGTGTGTGGCGATTGTCAGTTCCCGCGGAAAGGGGTTTGCTACCGAAGCCCACGAAGCGCGGATTTTCAGGTAGTTAAACTTCTCCGGGAAATTGAATGTACTGCTGGGCAGCCACGATACGCCGACCGAGGGGTAGAAAAACGACTTTTGGGGTGAGTTGGCAAGCTGCGACGCCCAGTCGTTACGTCCGGTCGTCGTTACGAACAGTTGCGACTTCCAGCCCAGTTCCAGGGAGTAGAAAAACGACTGCGTTTGCTCGTGCCAGCCGGTTTTCGGCGTTTTCTTCTGGCTCTTATCGAGGTTCACGACATTGAAGATGTTGGGAGCGCCGGCAATGGGGCCATATACCGAGAGTTCGTCGAAGCGGTTGTCTTTGATCGACGCGCCGATATGTGCGTCGAGCGAGAATTTCTCTTTGAACGTTTTGCTGATGTTGAGCATTACGTCGCCGTAGGTCTGACGTTCTTCGCCGCGGGTTTCGGTATATTTACCTTTTTTGCTGTTCTCCAGCAGCGTGGGGTTCGATGTTGCGTACAGTTTTTCCGTATATAAACTATTGGTGTTATCGATGCGGATACGTCCTGCGACATTCATCCAGTCGGTGATTTTATAGGTAATGCCGCCCGTAAATATATAGCGCTTGCGGCTGTTTTCGCGAGGATTGCGGTAGGCGATCCAATAGGGATTCTGCATGCGCAGGTCGCCGCCCTCGCCCTGCGGCCAGAACTGTGCATAGATTTTGCGTGCTGGGTTCCAGCGCTCGAATGCCTTTACGAGCGAAAAATCATCGCCGCGGGGAAAGAGATAAGCCGATACGAGCGGGTTTGAGTACACGCCCTGGTTTATCATGTTGCGGTCTTTCTGGATGATGTAGCTTCCGCTTACGTCCAGTATCAAACGGTCGTTCAGCAGGTTCGACGTATTGCGGAATGTAAAGTTATAACGATTGTACTTGTTGTTGGGGACAAGTCCTTTGGAGTTTACTGCTGCGGTCGAGAAATAGATTTGGTTTTTCTCCGTACCCCCGGACAGTGTTACGGAGTTTGTCAGTATGTGACCTGTTTGCAGGAAATCTTCGGGCGAGTAGTTGTAACGTGCCGCTTGGTTGAGCGGTGCGCCCCAGCTATGGATTGTCGAACCGCTGGCTTTGCCTTTACGCCCCGTGCCGTAGCGGGTCTGGAAGTCCGGCAGGCGCAGCGGGTTCATAAATTCCGTGTTACTCGAAACCTGTATCTGTGTTGCTCCGGCCTTACCTTTTTTGGTGGTAATGAGCATTGCGCCGTTCGCGGCGTCAGAACCGTACAATGCCGCGGCTGCGGCTCCGGTCATAACGGATATAGATTCAATGTCATCGGGGTTCATATCGGCGATGGATTCCGTTGTGCCGCGTGATCCGAACTCCATGCTGCCGTCGCTGGTGAAGTTGTGCATAGGAATACCGTCAATCACATACAGTACGTTCGAGGTCTGCATAATCGACTTCATACCGCGCATAATGACTTTGGCCGAACCGCCCACGCCGGACGAACTGGTATTGATAACGGCTCCGGCGACTTTACCTGCGAGGCTGTTCACGAAGTTCGCGGATTTTACGGTTGTTACGGCTTCGGACTTCACTTGCTGCACGGTGTAGGCCAGTGCCTTTTCCGAGCGTTTGATACCCAGGGCCGTGATCACCACGTCTTCAATCTGCTCTGCTGCTTCTTTGAGTGTTATGGCAAAAAAGGTTTGTGTGCCGATTTTTACTGTTACGGGGTCATAGCCGATGAAATTGACATACAATTCAGCGGTTTGGGCAGGTGCGGGGACTTGGAGCGAGAAAGCGCCGTCAAGTCCGGAACTTGTGCCGATGGTCGTTCCCTTTACGACCACCGATGCCCCGACAACGGGTGTCCCTTTGGTGTCGCGCACGACACCGCTGACCTTTGTGGAGCCGTTGTTTGCGGCTTTCTTGTCCGAGGATACGGAAAGATAAATGTTTTGCTGGTAGATTTTGTACTCGGTTTTCGTTCCTGCGACCATCGCCTGTAACGCTATGCCGAGCGGTTTATCGGCGACATTGATACTGATGGTTCTGTTAATATCTACGCCTTTGTTTACGATGAAGAAATAGCTGGTCTGTTTTTCTATTTCATTCATAACCTGCTCCATGCGAACATTGTCCATCTGCAATGTTACTTTCGCGGTCTGGGCATACGCTCCCCATGCGGAGAACGTGGAGCAAATTATGAATAGAAAAGTAAACCAGCATTTAATTTGCTGAATAAATTTATTATTCATAGATTTGTAGATTAGTGGTTGTTAGATTGGTTCAAATTCTATTAGCCGCTATGCCTGCGGGTGGTTGCTACACCTGCGGGCTTTTTTTGCGACTTTGAAGATTCATAGTCTTATCTCATAGGCATCGCAGTTTTTTAGATTCTTATTAGTTGATTTTGGCATAGTTATTTTATATGGATTACATTGTTTTCGTCTTTCTCATATTTAAATGGAGATATTTCCTGTAAGGATCTTAACGCATAATCCAGCCCCATATTGACGGGGATTTTGCCCCGGATAACGTCGATCTGCGGAAGATCGGCCGTTTCGATCTGGATTTTCACACCGTATGTTTTCTCCATTTTGGCGATGATGTCGGCAAACGGGTGTCCAACGAGATTCAGAATACCCTCTGTCCATAAATAGTCGTCCGTATTTTTAATCTTTGTCAATACCAGACGATTCCCATTTAGGCATACCTTTTCGTTCGGGTCTAATATAATCTGGTCGCCGCTTGCTAATTTGTTGGTTATTTTTACCTTACCATTTAATAATGCGGTTGTAAAGTCGTGTGCTTGCTCGTTTGCCGTTACGTTGAACTTCGTTCCCAGCACTTCCACGTCGCAGGCGAAAGTTTCCACGATGAACGGATGGGCGGCATCATGCTCCACGTTGAACATGGCTTCGCCGGAGAGTTTCACACGGCGATTTCTATTGAACCGTATCGGATATTCCAGTTTTGCCCCGCTGTTCAGGCAAACGCTGGTTCCGTCCTGAAGTGTAATGTCTATACGTTGTCCTGCCGGTGCGGCAACGGACAGATATTGTTTTGCGGTATCTTCGATAATGACGGTTCTGGAAGCGTACCAACTGCCTGCGACCAATAGTAATACTGCGGCAGCCTGGGTGCAGATACGAATAAAGCGTTGGCGATACCATTTCGGGCGTCTGGTCGGCAGGTGCAGACGATTGTGGTGCTGATAAGGAGCATTTGCGATAATCGCGTCCTGCATAGACCATAAAGCATTTAATTCTTTCTGGTTATTGGGGTCGGCATCAAGCCAGTCTACAATCGTTTTTTCTTCCTGCTCGGAAGTTTGTCCGTTTATGTACTTATATAATAATTTCTTGTCCATTTTTTTACATTGTGTGGCGAGTGCGTTATGAATTTTGGCAGCCCGTGGCTAATCCATAATTTTTCTGTTGGTAATTTTCTTGATAATTATACTTTGTCTGCTTACAATTATATGGTGCGTGAGCGCGCGACATTTACATCGAAAAAGTGCATTTTCCGTTAAATAAATTTTCTTAAAAAAATGGTATTTTTTTTAATTATCGTATAACGCTGGAATACAGGACGATAATTAAAATGATGAGATAGTCGTTCAGTGCGATTCGCATTATGGCCAAAGCCCGTTGGATATTGGCTGTGACGTTGCGCACATTGATTCCAGTAATTTCGGCGATTTCTTGGTAAGTCTTGCCCTCGAAGCGGTTGTATAGGAAGATTTGCCGCATAGGTTCGGGCATTTTGTTGATCTGGCTTTCGATGATGGATTTTATTTCCGCTGTAAAGGATGCTTGCGGATTGGTGCTTTCCAAAACGGTGATTTTAGCTTTGATGCTGCGGTAAGCCGTCGTATGTATTTGTTGCTGGATTTTGAGTCTGTTTTTCTGGTTGCGCAGCCATTCAAGACAACCATGCTTTACGGAACCTAAAATATATGCGGGAATAGTCGTAGTAATATTGAGCTTGTCTTTGTTTTCCCAAAAATAAAGGAAACTGTCGGTAACGATGTCTTCCGCGGCCATATTATTGCGGATGTATGACCGGGCAATAATGATAAAACGAGGTTTATACTCGGAGTATAATCGTTCGAAATCTTCGAGCGTGATATGTTCATCCAGTTCTGACATGCGTGTAGATTAATTCAAAGGTAAACTTTTTTATCAAAATTCAAAAATTTGTAGAATGTCCGTTAATATGGGGTGATGTGAAATATTGGGTTTATCTCTTTGATGCGGAACGAATCGGAGAAAGAAGTGAGGTTTAGATAATATCGTTATGGATAACTTCGGTCAGACGCGGGAATTGCAGATCGAGTTCGAAAGTAGGCCGGGGCCGCAGCCCCGGCGCTGCTCACTCACTCCGGGGTTTGGGTTGCTCGGTTACGATTTCGGGCTTACTGTAAAACGATGTTGTGCAGCGGGTCTTAAACCCGACAATGCTATTATCTTCCACCCGGATAAATCGGAATAGCCGCGTATATACATAGTTCATCATCGCATAAGCATAGGGGTCGGGGGCTTTCACGTTCTTCCATCCGGGAGCTATGTCGTCGAGGGTGGGGAAACGTTTTTTGAACTGCGCTTTGAGTTTTTCTTTCAAAAGGGCCACTTGTTCGGGCCGTGTTGTCGGTTGTTCTTCGAAATATTTTTGCATGGTTAAAATGTTTATGGTTTAAAATAGGGTTTGCTCAATGCCAGGAGATGCGGGATAAACGATGCTGTTCCGTGCCCGTTGAAGGTTCACTTTATCCAGCGCAGCGGCTGCCCGTTCCGCGTCGATGGCCCGCAGTTCCTCGTTTATCCATTCCTCGTACTGGAGTATCGAGGCGTATATCCGGGCGGCTTTCTGCATTTCCTCGCGGTATTGGCGGCAAAGTTCGGCGTAACGGTCTGGGTTGATTTCTCCCTGCTCGTCGATCATCACCTCGTAATGACCGCCCAGCCGAGGATCGTCCACCATAACGCGCATACGCTCGGCCATGGCTCCGATGTGCTTTGCATACCCGTACTGCCCTAAAAAGTTCTCTTTTTCTATCCCGACCATGTTTTCGAAGTGCCGGATGTTTATACGATGGGGATTCGTTTCGCAGATGTCCCCGGCATTGTCGCGGGGTTCCTCCTGCAAAAAGCGATAATAGGCTTTGTATAACGCTAATGCGTCTATTTGCTGATCTTTCATAGGTCTAAATTATGAATTTGGGGAGTAAATATTTTTTGTCGGTTGCCGTGCCGTATTGGTCGATGAAGTGTCGCACCGCGTTGTATTTATCTTCAAGATCGCTATCGTCCCAAGCAAAGGACGAATAATCGTAATTATGGAAAGGGGACGCTTCTGTTTGGCAGATTCGCAGAATGTCGTTCAATTCCGCCCAGAATATACGTGTGCCGTTATCCTCCAGCCGATACATTTTCAGAAACAGCCGCCGCAGGGTGTACGCCGAATATAGGCGTACACTCTTGTCGGTTATGGTATTCAAACGGTTGCGGCTACCTTTCCCCAAGTTTCCTGCGCAGACAAAACCGAGGTTGCGAGCTTGCGCTTCGGTGCGGGCTTTATAGTCGGCGAATCGCTTTTCTGCGCGGTCTACTGACCGAGTGAAGTAGGGGATTTCTTTCATTTTCATAAATTGGGTGGATTACAAGTTAAAATAATTGTTGTTGTGTAGCATGTTCGGGCTGTGTTTCTGCCGATGGGACGGGCGAGATGCGCCCGGATAGGTAAGCATGTAAGGTGTTTAGAAACTGCTCCCGATATACCGGGTCGATACGGCACTTGTCATATTGTTCCCGATGGTTGGTAATTGCTCCGTCTTTTTCGGCGGCTTCAATCGCTTTCGGGAATCTGCTACCGCCCTGCATCATCCCGGAAAAATAGTCGAAAAGGATTTCCATTTCTACGGCCTTGCGGCCTTTCTCCCGCAAAATCGCAGTTAGCCTTTCCGATTTAGCTTCCCGATATTCCAACGGCCAAACGTTACTGGCTGCGCTGTCGATAAATACCTCTGTTCCGATTATGGAAATGCGCTTTACTTTTTCGTGCGACATAGTTGCAAATTTTAAGTTAATACGACTGACTGCCCCGGCCTGCGTTGAGCAGGTATTTTTCGTGCAGGGCTTGTTCTGTGGTCTTGCCGCTGGCCTGTTCGATACGGGCGACGCGGCGGGCGATTCGCTCCTGTTCTTTCTGCCAGCGGTTTATAAGGTCGAAATCGGCCAGAAACGCCGGATTCTCGTTGTCGATGCCGGGGCGGAACCCGCGGCGATACATGCCGCCGAAAACCTCGTCTATCGCTTTGGAATAGCGGTTGCGCTGCTCGTCGAGTTGGCATAGCTTCCGTGCGGCAGGATTTTGCGGGTATCGTACCCGCAAAATCCTGCGCTCGGCAGCGGCATAGCGGTTGTTCTGCTTTTGCTTACTTGTCATATTCCGAATATTTGAGGAACGGATGTTTTTTCGTTGGACGGAATTTCCACAAGTCGGCCAGATATTTTAGGAATGTCTGCGGGTCGAAATGTTCGCCCGTGGCGCAGGAATGGTAGTTCCGAATATCCACGGCGTTGATGTGGCCCTCGAAATCGAAAAAAGTTGTGTATTTCCCGGATGCGTTCAACTTGGTAAGTTCTTCAAGTATTTCAATAAATATTTTGTCCATAATAGTTTGGTGTTGTAGGCGGGGACGATGCCCCGCCCGGATTTATGCTTTTTGGCTGATGTAACGGATAAGTTTCTTTTCGTTGGTGTAGTCGAGTGTGTCCAATAAGAATTGTATGCTGCCCGTTCGCATGGCCCGCCATAGTCTATTGTATAGGCTTGGATTGCTTTCGGGAGTTTGGCCGAATATTTCTTCCATGTAGTTTTCCGGCATGTGGGTACGAATACGCCAGTCGAGGGCTGCGGTTGCTCGTATTATTTCTTCGTATGATTTCATAATTTCGGGTATTGTGGGCGGAGCGAACCCCGCCCCGTTATTATTCTGTTTACGCGGCTGTTTCGTCGGGTTTGGCGTTGCATTGCTCTACCCGGTCGGCAATCATCGTCGCGGCCTTGTTCGCGTCGATAAGGATTTCGAACAGGTATTCGGGTTTCTCTTTCAGCCCCCGCAGCCAGCTTGCGAGGTAGGCGGCGTTTTCCTGCTGCGGCGTTGTCGCAAGCCCGAACCGTATGCCGCAAAGTGCGGCGGTCATTTCGGCGATCAGTTCCTCGCGGGCATAGCTGGGCGAACCGAAAAACCCGGACATATCCCGATTGAGCCGCGACGGGTGGCCTGTGCTGTGGGCGACCTCGTGCAGCAGCGTCGAATAATAATCCGCACCTTTGGGGAATTGTGTTTTCAGCGGGCACACGATTATATCGGCGCTGGGGCGATAAAATGCGCTGTCGGATTCCAATACTTCGATCCTGCAATACCATTTCCCGGCATCGACCATGTGATCGACTTCGGCGCAGGTCGTTCCGTCCGTCTGCGGCATCCCTGCGGCCTGCTCCAACAGCCGTGCATAGCGTTCGGGGTTCTTCTCCGGCATATCGGTCTGGTCGATATTGAATACCGAATAATAGCGCAGCAGGGGCAACAACTTGTAAGCCTTTTTCTGCTCGTCTGACAAACGGGCGTATTTCTCGTATGGCATGCCTTTTCCGTCTTTTTGGTCTTTGGGAATGGCGTACAAATACCAGAAATAAACCGGAAACGATTTTTCGCCTTTCTTCACGTTGATTTCTTCATCCTGCGCTTGCTTGTAGGTTAGGAAAATAGGCGTTTTGTAGCGCTTGTATTCGGTCAGCAGAAGAAGCATGAACAGGTTCCCGCCGTTGTAATACCGTCCGGCCAGATTGCGGGGGCATCCCTGCGCCATCGAAACCCACGGCTTGCTCCAGCCCGTTTTAAGGTTCTGTATTTTTTCAATCATCAAAGCCGTGAATGCCGGGGCGATTGCGTCTATAACTTTATTATTGTTCATCGTTCTGATTTTAAATATTTACTTCCATGCAGAAAAACCACGTTTTCAGATTTTTGCTATAACCTACATTTACTCGGTCGCCTTCGTTTTTGTACTGGTGTTCCAGCCGCAGGCAAACCAATTCGGATGCGAGGGCGTAGGCTCCGCCCGCAACGATTTCCACCGTTACCGCTTCATTGGCCTTATGCGACCAAAGGCGTGATAGATATTCTTCATATTTTTGTTTCTCGGTTTTGGGCGCCTTGTTTTCAGATTCCATCCCAGCGGCTAATCCTGCCCCTGTTCCTTTCCGGTCATTTTTCTGTATGTCCTTTTTTGTTGCCATGACTTTTTTTTATCCCGTGCGGAGCACCCACCGCCTGACCTTTCCGTACTCAAAAACCTGCGGCGAGATAGGGAAACAAGGTTTTGCGAAAAAATACGACCCGTAATCACGGCTCCCGCAGGGACCATTTAAGGGGTGGAGATTTTTTCGTAAATTCACTTTAACCTTGTGCGGAAAGCGTCCGGGCCTACCGCTGAAAATCGAATGATATTCAGGTCCGGACGCCGGGCTTTGGCCGCTACCTTTGAGTACGGAAAGGTCAGGCGGTGGTTGCTTCGTACACCGATTTCAAAAAGAGGAATGGCGACAAAAAAGGCGCAATACAGAAAACTCCCCCTGTCCCGTGCGAAGCGCGGGACACCGCTTTCCGCGCCGGGTTTCTTTGCTCCTTTCTTTCCCCCGCCGTTACGAAAGAAAGGAGGGCAGCCGCCCTCCCCCGGAAAAGAACCTGTTAAGGTCTATCCCTATGGGCAATTTGAAATACCAGCGGGGCCGGGTTGCCCCGCTGGTAGGTTGTTGCTTATCGCAATTTGATATTTAACAGACGTTCCGCGGCACATTCCGCATTTGGGGTGAGTTGGCGCTGCCATGCTCCGAACTGGCGCGACCAGTTGAAACGGTATTGGTTGTGCATCTTTGTCCGGAACTCTTTGTCCGGAATTTCGTTGAACAGGATTTGCAACCGATCTTCGGCGAAATTGTAGCGGACGATTCCCCCGTCGAACGGCACGTCTTTATTCTCTTTCGTAACCGTTGCCGCCCGTCGTCCCCGGATTACCGCGGCAAGTTCAGCCAGTTTGAAAAACTTGTGTCGCTCGGTGTATATCGGACGTTTGCGGCCTTTGTTGAGTTCCCGCACATAGTCGATTGCCTGCTGCATTAATTCCACTTCACCCTTTCGGGCAATCGTTTCTAAACGGTTGTATAAGTTTGTCGAGCACAAATTCCAATCGACAAAACGGTCTATATCTTCCTTTATGCGCTCCCACGCTTCGGCGGTTTTCTGCTCCTGCGGTTTGGCCGCTTCGATGCGGCGGGCGATTGCCTTTTGCGTTCTCTCCCTCCAGCTTTGAAATTCCGCGACGGCTGAATCGTAAGAATTATTTGCTTTGCGGTTTCGCTCGGTGGGGAACCTCGCCGGGCCTGTAATTGCCGCACTCATTATCCGGGAATGTTTGGCGAAAAGGGTTGCTACCCACTCTTTGAATTTGGCAATATATTGCCCCTGCTCGTCCTGTGGGATTTCTTTCAGATCATCGAGCAGCAATATTTCATATTCCCGGATATATTGCGCCGCACGTTTTTCGGGGTCGAAACTCGTTGCGGAAAATGCCCTGCGGGCGGCGTCCCAAAGTTCCGATAGGTTGATTTCGTATTTCCATGTCAGCACTTCCCAGAATTTCATGTTATTATCGGAAATGACGGTGGCGTTCCCGAAACCGGGTTTTGATGCGATATGCGCATATTCCGTATAAAAAGCGTTTCTGCTTAACTTCTGGCCGCGCCACTCGAATTTCCAAACCCCGTATTCGGGATTTGCGATCTGCTGTACCGTTGCTGCCCGGTGGCAGTTCTTCATGCTCAAAATTTCGTGCTTTTCCATGTCTTTGATTTTTTAAGTTGGTTTTGTTGTTGCTTGCTTTGTTTTTGTGGTTGTCTGTTATTTTACTTGTTTCCCCGCGCGATTTGTGCGGCGTCCTCGTTCTGTTGCGTGTTGTTTTTCAACTTTATCCCAGCGGCTAATCCTGCCCCTGTTCCTTTCCGGTCATTTTTCTGTATTCGTTCTTTTTTGTTGCCATGACTTTTTTTTTATCCCGTGCGGAGCACCCACCGCCTGACCTTTCCGTACTCAAAAACCTGCGGCGAGATAGGGAAACAAGGTTTTGCGAAAAAATACGACCCGTAATCACGGCTCCCGCAGGGACCATTTAAGGGGTGGAGATTTTTTCGTAAATTCACTTTAACCTTGTGCGGAAAGCGTCCGGGCCTACCGCTGAAAATCGAATGATATTCAGGTCCGGACGCCGGGTTTTGGCCGCTACCTTTGAGTACGGAAAGGTCAGGCGGTGGGTGCTTCGTACACCGATTCCAAAAAGAGGAATGGCGACAAAAAAGGGCGCAATACAGAAAACTCCCTTTGTCCCGTGCGAAGCACGGGACACCGCGGTCTTAATGCGTAAGAAATACGCATTAAGACACCCGCTACCATCCGAAAAGTGCGTAACATCGCACTTTCCGGCAATTTTGCCGACAGAATAAAGCAGGGGAAACATCTGTGCGGGAGGCAATATGTGAACGAACCCGACATTAATGTTTTAATCAGGTCGTTATGGAGCGTATTTTCAGTCGATTAACAGTTCAAATAATTCTCCGGAATCCAAATAGGACATAGGTTCGTAATTTTTGGACATGGGTGAATTTGTAGTTAGATTTGCCATTGGGACGCTCCTCGGATAGTCCCGGCACGGCAAAACAAAAACTACTATGACAGACAGAAAAATGGAGTTGTACGAGCGATATTTCGCCCGTAAACTGGACGATTATTTGGCGCGTAATCCTGCGGAGAATCCGGGTATTGCGCAAACACGCATTTCAGCAGCTTCGGCGGTTTATCTTGCGGACAGACAGGTTGCGCAACACCCGGCCGTCGCATTGGATAGGGCGCTGGGAATCCTCTATATCGACTTCTCCGGAGATACTGAAATCCTTTAACTTTTCGTAAACCAAACTCGAAAGGATGAAACCAGAACAGAACTATTTTTTGTTAGGGAGTGAGAACCCTATACGGGTGCGACGCGCGGGTGTCCGAAAACCTCCGGTAATACGGCGCACTTCGGGCAACCGTAGCGCAGAAGTGGATTATTATACCACGTTGCTTATAGAACATTTGCAGGAATATTTTCCCGGTGAAATGTTGTTGCTGAAAGATTTGCGGGCACGGGCGCGTATAGCCTATAAAGAAAGCGTTCGGACGAATGTGCCGATTGCGGATGCTCTTGCTAATGCCTTGCGTTACTTGTTTTTCGGGTTCGAAACATCGGGCTTCGAACGTTTAAAATCGGAAATCTGGATGCAGGGCTATTATTCGCAGGCGAAAGGCCGACATATCGAGCTGCCGGAAGTCGCCCTGCAAATCTTTGCGGGCGAATTGTCGCTGCAATGCCGCGAATTTTTGGCGAAGTACCCGACCACAAAGGACCGGGAAACCCTGATCGCCCGCTATGGCATCCGGGAGATCGTCGGCGAATACCTGAAACGCAGGTGGGGCATATAGTTCCGGCCCGCGTATGAAAGGCGGCAGCCGC
>OGPG01000293.1_pt1 | contig 51752 bp, 37 predicted proteins | sample 1552851 | NCBI WGS metagenome assembly OGPG01 (sample SAMEA2579909, study PRJEB22360) | human gut metagenome | biome: human gut; feature: human-associated habitat; material: faeces | place: Denmark | collected 2008/2010 | reverse complement strand
GACTTATGGTAAAATCCGTGCTTCTTATGCAGAAGTAGGTCAGGCAGGTACCTATTATCCTTCTTACTATAGAACACCGGTTTACGGCGGCGGATTCTCATCAGGTACTCCTATACAATATCCTATCGGATCAATCAGCTCATATATCCCATACTACAAGATTTATGATCCGAATCTGAAACCCCAAAACACCAAATCATACGAAATCGGTGCAGACTTCAGCTTCTGGAATGGTTTGATCTCACTGAATTACACCTATTCTCGCCAGAATGTGAAAGATCAGATTTTCGAAGTACCCTTGGCTACTTCTACCGGATATAGCGAATTGATCACCAATGGTGGTTCCGTACATACCAATTCACACGAAATCACTTTGAGTGTGAATCCAATTCAGACAAAGAACTTCAACTGGGATTTTGCATTTAACTTCTCAAAAATCGATAACTACGTTGATAAACTGGCGCCCGGTGTATCAAGCATCATGTTAGGAGGTTTTGTTGATCCGCAGGTACGTTTGAGCGCAGGAGACAAATTCCCGGTTATCTATGGTACAAGCTATCAAAGAAACGAGGAAGGCCAGATTGTCGTAGATGAAAACGGTATGCCGACATTAGGTGAAAACAGAGTATTAGGAAATGTATCTCCGGACTTCAGAATGGGCTTCAATACAACATTTGAATTCTACAAATTCCGTCTTTCGGCCGTACTCGATTGGAAACAAGGTGGATGCATGTATGCCGGATCCGTTTCAACACTCGATTATTACGGTGTTACTCAGAAATCAGCAGACTATCGTAAAGCAGATCACTTCTACTTTGAGAAACCAGCCGTTAAACAATTAGCCGACGGTTCTTATGCACCCAACGATATTAAAATCAGCGGTGAAAATGCTTATAACTATTTCGACAGACTGAGTACAATCTCTGAGGCCGGAGTATATGGTTCTTCATTCCTGAAACTACGTGAAATCGCCCTCAGCTATCCGGTACTGAATAAATCTTATTTAGGAGTTACAGTGAATGTCTTTGCACGTAACCTGTTGCTTTGGTCAGAAATGGATAATGGTATTGACCCCGAATCATCACAGGGAAACAACAACATGGCCGGTGCCTTTGAGCGTTTCTCTCTTCCGGGAACATCAAGCTATGGTTTTGGTATTACAGTTAAATTCTAAAAAGGACAAAAATGAAATCAATATTTAATTTATCAAAAGGTATCTTGTCTGTGGCATTGATTTCCGTTGCATTTGCTTCCTGCTCGGAAGACACAATGGACAACATCAATAAAGACAAAGACCATACAACCAGTGTTCCTGCCAAATTCATTTTGGCGGATGTAATCACAGCAACCGCATTTAGCAACATCGGAGGTGACTTTAATACATATTATTCTACTTATGTAGAACATATGGTTGGAGTGGATAACCAATTGGCAAATGCGGAGAAACGTAACGGAGAGCCCTCGGCATCCTCTACTTTTAACAATGTATGGGGCAATTTATACTCTACATTGAAGAATGCACGTATCGCTATTAATATCAGTTCTAATGAAGTTACGGGCAATTATACGACAAAAGGTATCGGTGAAGTATTGGCAGCAATTAATGCCGGACTGATCGCAGACTCATTCGGTGACACTCCTTTCAGCCAGGCTGCCCTTCCCGAATTAGCAAACGGACAACCTCAGTTTCTGACTCCGGAATTAGACAAACAGGAAGCAATTTATACTGATATTATGGAATATCTGGATGCTGCAATAACCGATCTACCTAAAGGTGATAAAAGTGACAAGATAAGAGACTATGATTTTATATATGGGGGTAAAGGCGAAGCTTGGTTAAAACTTGCCTATGGATTGAAAGCTCGCTATACAATGCACCTACTAGCTCGTTCTTCTTCAAAAGAAGCCGATTTACAGAAGATATTAGAGTATGTGGACAAATCATATACATCTATTGAGGAGCAGGCCGCATTTGCTATCTATGATGCAACAAACATCAACCCCCTATTTGACTTCCAATGGAGTCGTGACGGATTAGCAGCCAGCAAAAGTTTCGCAGATAAGTTGATTGAACGTAACGACCCGAGACTACGCCGCATCTTCTGTATTGGTCAGGGTATGACAACTGAAGAAGATAAAGCCGTATCTGTCCAAGTAACAGGTGCTGACGACCCTAGATTCTTAATGGCTGACAATGGTACAGCAGAGCCTGTTAAGTATACATATAACACTCCTATATTCGTATATTCACAGACATGTCCGACCTTACTTATGAGCTATCATGAGTTACTCTTCCTGAAAGCTGAAGCATTAGCTCGGTTAAATAGAAAAGACGAGGCAGCCGAAGCTTTAAAAGATGCTGTAGTAGCAGCTATTGCAAATGCCGAGACAGGAGTTTCAGCTGCATTCAGCGCCCCCACAGTAGAAATTTACGGAGGTGTTAAAGAAACTACTAAAGCGATTACAGCTACTGAAGCAGAAGAGTATTTCACAAACAATGTAAAACCATTGTTCGATGCCAATCCGGTAAAAGAGGTAATGGTACAGAAATATATTGCATTCCTTGGAGCTTTCGGCGAAACAACAGAATGTTACAACGATGTACGTCGTTTGAAAGCAATGGGTGAAGAGTACATCAAACTAGACAATCCCTATAAATTCCCGCTTCGCGCACCTTATGGAGCAGATGACGTAAGTGCAAACCCGAACGTAGAAGCCGCCTTCGGAAACGGTCAGTATGTATATACCGATCCAGTTTGGTGGGCCGGTGGTAGCCGCTAATTAAAAGAATACTTTCTAAAGTATTGACCCAATCGAAAAGAATGCCCGGATTGCACTATGTAATCCGGGCATTTTATTCCTTAAATAATATCCAATTCTTTATTTAAAGCAGCCCTTCTTTCAAGATACCTACCAATATCGGGTGTAATCCACTAACAAAACACTCGACTGCAATCACCATCAGGATAAGCCCCATCAAACGCATCATCACATTGTTTCCCGTTTCGCCCAACACTTTGACCAATCGGGTAGAAGCGCGCAATATCAGAAAAGTAATAAAATAAATCAAAGCAATAATGCCAATTAGCGTTCCCTTCATCTCAATCGTATGGGCATCTTCCATTAGCACGATAGCATTTGCTATTGCGCCCGGACCACAAAGCATCGGTATGGCAAGTGGAGTAATCGAAATATCATCCGCATAAGTTTTAATCTCTTCGTCTTTCAATTTCATTGGAGTATACCGGGCCTGCAACATATCAAAACCAATCTTAAAAATGATAACCCCACCTGCAATACGGAATCCATTGGTAGAAATACCAAAGAACTTAAAAAGGAATTGTCCGGCAAAAACAAATACCATTAAAGTGATAAACGAAACGAAAGTAGCACGGCGAACAACAGCTTGTCGCTCCTTATCAGTCATACCATGGGTCATGGTTAAAAAGACAGGCATTGTTCCCAAGGGGTTAGTCAACGTAAAGAAAGAGGTAAAACAGAGTAAAGCGAAAGGTAAGAGAGTGTCCATAGTTGTATTTTTATGCGTTCTATATTGAACGCAAAAATACAATATATCTATAAATGTTACAATAGTTCCATCAACTCTTTCAAATCAGTCACTAAATAAGTAGGACGGAACGGAAAATCGGCACGCCCAGACACATTATAATAAGCCTGATGCATCCCTATGCCATTGGCACCTGTAATATCCGCTTCCCAACTATCACCTATCATTAGCGATTCACGCAGTTCGGACTGTGTAGCCGACAAAGCAAAATAAAATATTTCCGGCCAAGGCTTCATCACCCCCAGATCCTCCGAAAGAATTATTTTATTAAAATAGGTATCGATACCTGACGAACGCATCTTGCGGGATTGCAACTCTCTAAAGCCATTTGAAAGAATATATAGATTATATTTGGGTGCCAAATACGAAAGTACCTCTTCTGCATACGGCATTAACCGACTTTTAGTAGGAATGATCGAGAAAAAATCATCAGAATAACGTTTTGCAAGCATTTCATTATCTATACCAACAGCTTGTAAAGGATATAAAAAACGCTGTCGGTTCAGTTCCTCTTTAGTCACCTGTCCGTTTCCGTACTCAACCCACAGCTCCGTATTCCGTCTTTGGTAAAGAGAATAAAAATGAGAGAACGAATCGAAATACTGTCCCAGTCTATATTTGTCATAAACTTCCTCAAACGTATCATACGCATTTTGAGAAAAGGCCCAAAGAGTATCATCCAAATCAAAAAACAGGTTCTTATATTTCATATTAAAGTATCGGGTACAGTTCAAAAAGAAGGCACGGACTACTTGCTGTGCAATCCGTGCCCTTATCAGCTATAATTATTTTATACAATTTACTTAACTTGGATAACCAAATACTTAGATACACTCCAGAATTCTTTCGGGTTTGTGATCTTCAGAGTCAACTGGCCCTTATCATCTTTAACCAGTTCATAAGATTTGGCAGGATGAGTGGTGAGTAACTCAGCACGTTTTGAATATAACTTAATCTCCTTAGTAGTACGGATATCAATCTGAGTAAAATAATCCTTGTTAAAATCGGCACTTTTCAGCACATCTCCTTTTTCAAGAATCTTCTGAGTCTTAAGTTCCGACTTGGTACCGAACACAAACCATGCGCTATTAATTGCTTTATCCTGCTCAGCTACGGTCTTGGCTTTTGCTTCGTTCTCGGCAGCCAACGATTCTTTATCAGCAGTCAGACCGGTTACAGCGGCATCCAATTCCTGAATACGGATATTCTTAGAAGCCAATTCAGCCTGAAGTTCCTCAATACGTTGAGTTTTGGCAACCAATTCCTGAGTCAAAGACTCAACAGCCTTCTTCAGCTGTGCCGAATTATTCTTACTACTCTTCAACATAGCCTGCAATTTAGCGATCTGTGCCTTGTTCTCTTCCATCTGTTTTGTGATGAATTCGATATCAGATGCTATTTGCTGTTTTGCAGTAGCAGAGTTCTCAGAGATAGTTCCACGAGTCAAATCTACGCGACTCTCAGCTGCATTTATTTTACGGAATCCTTCCTGAACCTCATTGAAAGTACCCATCATTTCATCCAATTCGGCGTTCCTCTGGGTCAACTCCATCAAAAGAGAATCATTTTCTGCCTTCAGGTCTTTACTTCCACCACCCAGGCCGTTACACGAAGCCAACATAGCTGCGCATACTAATAAAATTGCTAACTTTTTCATACGATTACATTTTACGTTTTTAAATGAAGTTATTATTAATCGTCTATTCCTGCAAGTACAATCACAATCTCGCCCCGAGGGTCGGTAGCGGTAAAGTGTTCTATCAGTTCACTCAAAGTGCCGCGAACCGTTTCTTCGTGAATCTTTGAAATCTCACGAGATACAGACACTTGGCGCTCAGGCCCGAAATATTCGGCAAACTGTGTCAACGTCTTCAACAAACGATGGGGTGATTCATAAAATACCATCGTCCTGTGTTCATCTACCAGTGATTTTAACTTTGTCATGCGCCCCTTCTTCTGAGGCAAAAAGCCTTCGAAACAAAATTTCTCGTTTGGCAATCCCGACGCAACCAATGCCGGAACAAAAGCTGTAGCACCCGGCAAACATTGCACCTCGATACCGTTACGTACACATTCACGAACCACAAGAAAGCCCGGATCAGAGATTCCCGGCGTTCCAGCATCCGAAATCAAAGCGATTGTTTCGCCTGCCTTTATTCTATTAACAACACTTTCCACCGTTTTATGTTCATTAAACTTATGGTGGGATTGCATTACATTTTTAATTTCAAAGTGTTTCAGCAAGATTCCGGAAGTACGGGTATCTTCAGCCAGAATCAAGTCGGCCTCCTTCAGAACTTTAATAGCTCTGAATGTCATATCCTCCAAATTTCCGACCGGTGTCGGTACCACATATAGTTTTCCCATATCTCTCTTCAAATATTCATTATATAAAATGTTTCCTGAGAAGCTCTACAAAATCATTCATAGCTTCATTTTCTTCATCGACCTTGATCTTTGAAGACAGAAAAACAAGAGCTGCATCCAATGAACTCATTTCACCAATCTGATGCAACACATTATTCATCTGTTCCATACTTCCTCCGAACAATTCACGGGAGAAGCGAAACGAATCATTCAAGCTGATCGAACGACGCAAATCACCTGCAGTTTTGATACGTTCGGCCAAGATGGGTGAAGAAGCCACTCTAGTCTCAACTTTCACAGTCGGTTCCTCTGATTGTGGAACCGATACCGATTCGAATACTTCTTCTTTTTCATCAGCCACAGGATCAAGTTCCACAGTAGGTACCTGTTCGATAACCGCTTCAGACAAACTCAACGGCCCAGGCTCGACTGCCTCCTGGGAGTCTTCTGCTACTGCGGCTTCTTCGTTTTCTTCTGGAATGTCAGCCACAGTTTCTTTTAAAGCCGGGATTTCCACAACCTCTATTGTTTCCGTTACAGGTCTGTTCTCCGGACTTTCAGAAGCGTCGGCCGCTATCACAGGCTTTGCATCCAACAGCTCCAATAATGCATCCAGTCGTCCTCGCATTTGCACAATATTTCTTCGTGCCACTCCGCGCAAAACGGAATCCGGTTCGCGTGAAATGATTTCCATCAGGTACTTAAGCTCCTGAATATCCAGCTCTATGTCGTTCAGCAATGCTTGCATATCTACATCTGAATTTCTCTTTGAATGACTTGGCAAATGTAGAAATAAATAATGAAAAAACACTGAGAAGCCAATAAAACTATTACTTTTGCAAGCAATTATAACATACATCAGCATGGTATTATTTTCAGAAGATCATATACAAGAGACTAGAAGAAGAGGAAGAATCGAAGTAATTTGCGGCTCTATGTTTTCCGGAAAAACGGAAGAGTTGATTCGCCGCATGAAGCGGGCTAAGTTCGCTCGTCAACGTGTAGAGATATTCAAACCTGCCATTGACACCCGCTATTCGGAAGGCGACGTTGTTTCACACGACAGTAATTCCATTTCCTCCACACCCATTGACTCTTCTGCAAGCATTTTGCTCTTTACATCCGAAATAGATGTAGTAGGCATCGACGAGGCACAGTTCTTCGACAGTGGATTGATAGATGTATGCAATCAACTGGCCAATAACGGAGTGCGTGTCATTATAGCCGGATTGGACATGGATTTCAAAGGAGTTCCTTTTGGCCCGATGCCCGCTCTATGCGCTATTGCCGACGAAGTTTCGAAAGTACATGCCATCTGCGTGAAATGCGGACAGTTGGCTTCTTTTTCACACCGTACCGTAAAGAATGACAAACAAGTTTTACTGGGGGAAACAGCCCAATACGAGCCGCTCTGTCGGGAATGTTACCAACGCGCTTTACAAGAAGATCGAGAAAAATCATAAGGACCTCACGGCAGTAAAGCCAAGTCATACCGATGAGGTCGCACATCAAATATCAGGTTATCATGGAAAGGAAAAAAATTACATTTGATAGTTTCATACGCGGTTCTATCTGCTGTGCGCTCATTGTGGGATTACTCATACTTTTTAAAAGGCTCAGCGGTGTATTGCTACCTTTTTTCGTAGCATGGCTCATCGCTTATATGATTTACCCACTCGTCAAATTCTTCCAGTACAAATTACGTTTCAAAAGTAGAATCATTTCTATTTTCTGCGCGTTGTTCAGTATTACCATAGTGGGTATTTCCCTTTTCTATCTGCTGGTGCCTCCCATGCTTGCCGAAATGGGACGCATGAACGATCTACTGGTAACCTATCTGACCAATGGTGCCTACAGTTCCGGCACTGTCCCTCCTACTCTTTCGGAGTTTATCCACAAGCACATTGACCTTCAGGCACTCAACCGTATCCTGAGTGAAGAGAATATAATGAATACCATTAAAGAAACGGTCCCTAAACTCTGGGCCCTTGTCGCGGAATCCATCAATATCCTGTTTAGTGTCTTTGCTTCTTTCATTATTCTATTATATGTAGTTTTTATTCTGCTCGACTATGAGTCTATAGCCGAAGGCTGGCTACACTTGCTTCCAGGTAAATACCGTACTTTCGCTTCCAATCTGGTGAATGATATTCAGGATGGCATGAACCGTTATTTCCGTGGGCAAGCCTTTGTTGCTTTTTGTGTAGGGATTTTGTTCAGCATTGGATTCCTGATCATTGATTTCCCGATGGCCATTGCTCTAGGGCTATTTATCGGAGCACTCAACATGGTACCCTACCTACAAATCATCGGCTTCCTGCCCACCATCGTACTTGCCATCCTTAAGGCTGCTGATACCGGTGAAAACTTCTGGGTAATTCTGGCAGGTGCTCTTATTGTATTCATCGTTGTCCAAGCCATTCAAGACGGTTTCCTTGTCCCTCGAATTATGGGAAAGATCACAGGACTCAACCCTGCTATTATTCTCTTATCCCTTTCCATTTGGGGATCTTTACTCGGAATGCTAGGCATGATCATAGCACTCCCACTCACCACTTTGATGTTGTCCTATTATCAGCGTTTCATTATCAACAAAGAAAAAATAAAATATGACAGGCACGAAGTCACTGATAATCAATCAGCAGAGGAAAATACTAAAAAATAAATGAAACTTTTTTCATCCAAAAGCTTGCAGATATAAAAAAAGTCACTACCTTTGCACCCGCAATCAGGAAATAACTGATACGCAAATAAGGATTGATTCGCTAGCTCAGCAGGTAGAGCACAACACTTTTAATGTTGGGGTCCTGGGTTCGAGCCCCAGGCGGATCACTGAGAACAAAAGAAAAATCAATCAAATCCCTGATAATCAAGCATTATCAGGGATTTCTTTTTTCTGGTAGGTGGCAGAAAATAGCCGTTTCAAGCATATTATCGGTGGATAAAATCAAAATTAAGACTTGCAGCAATCTGATTTTCAAAATATTACAAAAAACAACAACAGTACCTTTTAGGTATTTTCCAATCTCACCGGAACTCTAAACAAATTGCACGAAAATCAACAAAAAGATTTCAGTATCCATAAAGGAAATAGAGAAACTGATCTCCGAAAAGGAAACAGTAGTGGAATATCCTCTTTTCAGTCCGGACAAATAGCAGTTCTTATAGACGAACTTTACCACAACTTATGTGATAGACCTCAGCCTACGGAGAAAATATCGCAAAGAATAACAAATGTGAAGGAGGAGTTGAGACAGCCTATTCAAGAACCGGACAATCGGCTACATCTGTATTCCAAAGGAGTAAGTCCGAACTTTCGCTTGAAAGCAGTAGAGAAATGAGCATGATATTCATAACCGACACACGCCCCAATCTCCTGTATCGTCTTACTGCTGTCCAATAGATAGCGACAAGCCATCTTCATGCGATACTCAAAGATGTGACCAAATACAGTTGTACCAAATACTTTCTTAAATCCTCGCTTAAGAGTACATTCATTGGTACCCACCCGCAATGCCAGCTGGTGAAGTGACGGAGGATTTAGATATTCCTGCTCAATAATGGCCCTAGCATGATGAATTTTATCGCATGTTATCCCGATAGTACATGAGCAATGAAGATAATTTTCTTCTTCCTGCCCAGCCAGAAAAAGTGAAAGGATCTCCCGTATCTTAGCATCTGCATACATAGATGCCATATTGCCATTGAGCTGTGAAAGTCTGATGTCGTGCAACGCTTTATAAACACCCGGACCAAACGGACGATTTTTCCGGTACGCCCTGTACTGACCATCACAAAGGACGGTTTCAAAATCTTTACCGCCCAGCAAATCGGGATAGTGTATAGCAAGTTCACGGAGATAATCATGTGACAGCATGATTTCCATCATATGGAATGGCGTGTTTTTAGGAAAGTGAACACAAGAGTCTACCCCGTCACATTTTAACAAATTGGCATCTCCTTTATTCCACTCCTCACTTCGGATTACAGAGTTATAACAACAGGTAGCATGCCCTGCAAAAGTGGCACAAAACCAAACGGCATGATAGTCGTCAGCCCGAGTATATATTTTAATAGGTTCTTCACTGGATATATGTTGATCCATAATCGAAAACAACGGAGTAGATATCTCTTCAAATGTCGCTTTCAAATACGTATTATCAATCCGGTAGTTATTTTTTTCCGTCCGTTTTCCTTTTACGATGTTCGGCATGGGCCATTCCAACACCATTTCACACAAATCATGTTTCATTAACCGAGTAACCATCATTATTCCTTTAAGTTAAAGTCAAGTTCCTTTTCGCGTAAGCAGTAAAAGCCGGTAAGGCTCTACTTTTGTCCCCAATTGGAGAACTGATACAAAATTACGATAACCCATACATCGGTACAATCCCCATTAATAGGTAAATTACAGTAAATCATAAACATCAACCCAAAACATAAAAACTAAATATGAAAGTAAATTTATCCGGAGTTCCCGAAACTCTGTTTATCACCTTACGGGTACAGGCTGCCGAAACCGCCAAGCCTAACAGTAGCCCCAGGGCCCCTTATACCATTGAAGTTCGACCGACATTTATCGAAATAAGGAGAGAAAGCCATGAAATATAGGATACTTGTTTTAACCGCCATCCTGTTTACCGCATGCAACTTACTTCATGCACAAGTGCAGACAGGAAAATTAAGCGGAGTCATCATAGATGCCAATAATGAAGAAACACTGGTGGGGGCCAATATATACGTAGAGTCACTGAAAAAAGGGACTTCCACCGATAAGAACGGTGAATTTTCAATAGAAGTCCCTGCGGGACACTATCGAATTGTTATCTCCTATATGGGATATCGTACCCGACAAGAAGAGGTCAGAATCTCCGAATTGAAAACCAAGAAGTTAGTGATTCGTCTAGAACCGGAAACTCAGTCGTTGGGTGAAGTTGTCGTCACAGCCAAAAGCGAAGCCCGCCAACTGCGCGAACAGGCTATGCCCATGTCAGTGATAAGTATGCAACAGTTGCAGGGAACAGTCAGTAATGTTCAGGATGTTCTGTCGAAAACGGTAGGTGTAACTATCCGCAACACAGGAGGGGTAGGCAGTTCATCCCGTGTTTCCGTACGTGGGTTAGAGGGAAAACGCATCGGCTTTTTCATAGACGGTAGCCCGATGAATGACAATTCAGACTTCATCGATATCAATGACATACCTGTAGACATGATCGACCGAATCGAAATCTACAAAGGAGTGGTACCGGCCAGGTTTGGCGGCTCTTCTGTGGGGGGAGCCGTAAATATTGTCATCAGAGAGTATCCACCTAAATACCTCGATGCCAGTTACAGTATCGAAAGTTTTAACACACACAAACTTTCGTTAGTAACCAAACGCAACATCGCTACCAAAGGATTAGAATTCGGAGGCGGAGGATTTTATACTTACTCTGACAATAACTACAAGATGGAATCTCCTTTTGAAGAAGGGCTTATCATTAAGCGCAACCATGACAAATTCAAGAAACTGGCTGTTGCAGGTAGCCTGAAGGCTCGTAAATGGTGGTTCGATTTGGTAGAGTTCGAACCTGTCTTTATACACACTTTCAAAGAGATACAAGGTATTGAATATAATATTGAGAAAGCCCACACTTACTCAGACGCCTTCATTTTCGCCAACAAACTGGAAAAAGAAAACTTCCTGACAGAAGGGCTCGATATGGAATCGAATCTGGCCTATGCCTACACGGTATTCCACATGGTGGATACCGCTGCTTACCGATACAACTGGGACGGTACGACTTATCCTGCTGTATCCGAATATGGAGGAGAGATAGGCAAATGGGCCTCGAATGCCAGAAACGAGAAACACACCATCACCCACAAGTTGCATCTGAACTATGTGATCAATAATAATCATTCTATCAACTTGAACTCACTCTTCAGTTTCGCATCCGGACACCCGAAAGATGACCTGAAAAATAAAGTTGTTGGTTATAAAACCAATTTCAGAAGTACGATGGCAAGCTGGATTGCCGGACTGGGATACGATTTCCGCACCGACAATGATATCTTCCTGAATTCGTTCAACGTGAAATATTATATGTATGGTATGAATACTCACATGAGCAGTATCATGTCTTCGGAAGCCGAGAAAGTGGATATGTTGAAACGGGATTTTGGCATCAGCAACGCTCTACGCTATAGATTTACTCCGGATTTCATGGGTAAACTCTCGGTAGGATATGACGTACGCCTGCCGGCCGAAAGCGAACTTTTGGGTGACGGATATACAGTCGCCCCTTCCGGAAACCTGCTTCCTGAACGCAATACAAGCGTAAACCTGGGTTTTCTTTTAGACCGCACCGGAAAGGATGCCAGCAACTTACAGGTAGAAGTAAATACCTTCTATGGATATCTTGAGAATATGATCCGGTTTACAGGAGGATATCTCCAGTCTCAATATCAAAACTTCGGAAAAATGCGTACCCTTGGAGTTGAAGTAGAGGTCAAGGCGGACTTGACTCATTGGCTTTACGGCTACTGCAACATGACCTACCAGGACTTACGGGATGTGCGGAAATTTGAACCGAATACCCATATAACCAACCCGACCAAAGGTAGTCGGATGCCTAACATTCCCTACCTTCTGGCAAATGCCGGACTAGAATATCATAAAGAGAATCTGTTCGGAGGCAAGGGACAGAACACCCGTATCTTTACAGACGGTTCTTTTGTTGAAGAATATTTCTACGATTTTGAACAAAGCCGGTTTCAGGAACGGAGAATTCCACGCACCTTCTCGGCCAATATCGGAATAGAACACAGCTTTATGAACGGACGGTTCATCATTTCGGCACGAATGAATAATCTGACTGATGCTCGAATGATGTCTGAGTTCAATCGTCCCCTACCCGGACATAACTGGGGAGTAAGGTTAAGATATGTATTGAAATGAAACAAGATTATTTATTTTAAAAACCCAAAAACTATGAAGATTAGAAATTTGATGCTGGCACTTGCCGGCACTGCACTCGTATTTTCTGCATGCGAAAAAGATCCGAACCCTAAAGTCCCGACCACCGATGCCAACATCGCTCTGGCAACCATCCTGCCCAATGCCGACGGAATGACAGGAGCAGCTTACCTGCAACTGATCCGTGACGAGTTTCCACAAAATACAAATAACAACAACGGAATTCCCATTCCGTACGGAGGATCATACCCGATTATCGAAGGGAACGATATTTTCGTTTTTCCGGGATACATGGGCGATAGCAAGAACGAGTTAGTGAAATATACACGGAACAACGGGCAGCTGTCAAGAACGGGAACAATGAAATTGCCACCCAACTCTTCCGCCACCAATATCGTTTTTGCGTCTACCGGCAAAGCTTATCTATCCATGGCAGGATTAGGCAAGATCGCTATCTTCGATCCCACTACCATGACACAGCAAGGAGAGATAGACCTGACTTCATTAGGAGTATCCGACAGCAATCCGGATCCATCCGCCATGTTACTGCGCGACGGACTCCTATTCGTAGGCCTCAGCCAGATGGTGGGTGGATGGATTCCCCCACAGGATCGCCCGTACAGCGACATTGCCATCATTGACACCCAAACGGATAAGTTGCTGAAAATGATAACAGACAAGACCAGCGGCATCTCTATGCCAACCCGCCCAATCGACCGCTATTCCATCTTCATGGACGAGAAGAAAGACATCTACATTTCGTGTATGGGAGGCTTTGGTATGGTCAAAGGGCATAATGCCGGAGTTCTGCGTATCAAAGCCGGAGAAACGGAGTTCGACCCGACTTATCAATGGACAATCACAGGAGCCGCCATCAGCGGAGAAGAAAAGACTGCCGGATTTATCTCCGCCATCCGGTATGTAGGTAATGGAAAAGCGTATGCTTACATCAATATGCCGGGTTACTACAAACCGGGAGAACAAGGACACACAGCCATCGCCGATCTTGCAGTGGAAATAGATCTGTACAATAAAACCATGAAAAAAGTGCAAGGACTTGACTTGTCCAACGGTTTCGGGGTTATGCTTTCCCTTTATAAAGGGAGTATGTTGATAGGTAACTCATCGGCTAAAGCAAAAGGTATCTACTCACTGGATATACAGACAGGTGAAGTGTCTAAAGAACCGATACTGACCACGGTAGGCAATCCGATATTATGTTACTATTTTGAAAAATAAGGATAGTCACCTTTGGATGATTTTAAGAAAGAAGTGCTCTTGCAGGATACACAGAGTTACCGTATCTTTGCAGCCGTTTTAAAAAAAGAATAATTATGGAACTTCCTGAAGATCCGATGATGCTGTTTAGCGTCATCAACATGAAACTTCGCGATTGCTATGCATCGCTCGACGAACTCTGTGAAGATATGAATATCAGCAAGGACATACTGATCGGAAAACTGGAATCGATCGGGTTCGAATACAATGCCGAACAAAATAAGTTCTGGTAAATGTGCCATATACCTGAAATCGCCACAGATTGAAAGTATGTCGAAACTCGCACTCATCACAGCTTACACGGATTTATACTAATAAATATCATTAGCTATCAATAGGTTAAATTCGTTCTGTGGAACTCTATGTTACTCTGCAATGAGTTTCGGCACACTCCCAATCTATGGCGAAAAGGTTATCCCCGCCTTTTATTATTTATTGGTGAAACGGAACCAATTAAAATCGGTATATCCGTCTTCTCCCGCTTTCTCCTTACTAAAATTGAATAAGGCAAAACGATTGGCAGTCCAGACCAGCCCAAGCCCCATACTAAGTTCATTACCGATGGGAAGGAAATACTTGCCATCGGTACTGTAATAGAAAACGGCACGGAAACCTACATCCATCACACGGGCACGTATCCATATTTTGTTCCCTTCAAAACGATCGATTGTTTCAATCGTTTGACCATCATTACACATTACAATTTTCTTTTCACCATTAGTCTGCTCTACAGCCACATAGGCATAGGGGAATTCAAATACACCGAAACCGGCTACATTTCCGTCTTTCAGCCCGGAGACATCCAGTTCGACTGTTGCTTCGGAAGAAGGTCCCTGTACCCTCTGGGTCAATGTATTGCGGGCTGTCTTCAACGATTCGGCATACGAGGCTTTCAGTCGCATATGTCCTTTCCGTTCCTTCAGGGACCAACGGCTATTGTCCGGATTATGGTTCCACTGCCATTGAAGTCCGAGCGAAGATGTATTGAATTCATCCGTTGTGGCAGGAGAAGAGAACGGATAGGTCTTTCCGACCTCAGGTTTCGGATAGGTAATAATATCTTTACCACCACTGCCAAGCATCGGCCATCCATCTACCCATTTCACCGGTACCAAATGAGGTACACGCCCGATAGGGCCTCTGTCTTGCATGATAATAAACCACCAGTCACCATTCTTCAACTGCACCATCCCCCCCTGATGCAAACCGTTGGGGGGATAAGAACCGGAATCATTCATGATCAGTTTATGTTCGTAGGGTCCATAGATGTTATCGGAACGCAGACATATTTGCCAGCCTTCGGTTCCACCGGCCGGACAAGTGAGATAATACTTCCCGTTGATCTTATAAGCATGGGCACCTTCCATACCATAGCCTCCTCCGAATTCATGGGCATTCTTAAATCGCTTATCCCATATCTTCACTTTCTCTCCCTTCACAGATTTAGCATCGGAAGCCAGCTCTGTAACATACAGTGTCCCTTGTCCGTGGAAAACATATACTTTGCCATCGTCATCGAACAGTAATCCCGGATCATACAGGTATTCCGGAAAGATAGTCCGTTCCCAAGGGCCTTTCACATCATCAGCAATGCAAATGGAAAAGTGCCCGGGGCCCTCTCCTTCCCAAGAAGGAGTGCAAAAGCCAACATAGAATTTACCGTTATGATGACGGATAGTGGCAGCCCATGATCCACGCAGATAACGATCGCCCCCCTTCAAATCATAGCGTGCATCTTCATCGTATCGGTCGACAGCATATCCTGCCATCTTCCAATTTACCAAATCTTTCGATGTGGCAATGGGACAACCGGGAACATAATGCATACTTGTGGAGACAAAATAGAAGTCATCGCCCACCCGGATTACATCCGGATCAGGCCAATCACCCCACATAATAGGATTAGTAAACGTCCCATTTCCATTATCCGGATTCCAGACCGGAGCTTGTGCATGGATACTACATAAAGGCAACATCCATGCAATCAATACATACAAATATTTTTTCATGACAGCTCTTATTATTTCATACATTCGACATCCTCTGTATAAGGAGCCACCTCAGCGCCAAACAGGCAGGCACCTTTCGTTTCGGACTGACGTAATCCAAGTATTATCACATTCTTTTCTCCGGCACGTAACCAACACTCCGGAAGATAGAACTCTCGTTGCGGCCCCTCTTCCCAATAGCGTCCGATATTGTGTCCGTTCAACCACATATATCCCGTTCCGGTAGCATTTACAATCAACTTCCAGGGAATCCATACCGAAGGATTTTTCCGGGGCATATTGAATTCGAGACGATACCAAGTAAGCAATGCATCCCGTCCGCCATCGACTGTTCCGGTTAGCTCTCCTTTACGCACCAAAGGATAATCGGCTGATAACTTCACAACAGACCAGCCCCCTGTGCTTCCCGTTCCCAAATTCCAGTCCTGACAGATTCCTCCGAGATCGGTGGAAACTTCCCAGTTCAGCTTCTTGATCACCTCGAACTCCTGTTTTAAACGGACTCCCTTGAGCAGACCACCTGCCCCGCTCCGGTTACTCACCACCATAGCTATCTCATTATCGCCCTCGTGAATGAAAGGGGCCACATTGATTACATAAGGTTTATCCCACTCTTCGTGCGTACCTACTTCCACACCATTCACCCATAAGGTCCCGGCATCATCTATACAACCAAATTCAAGGACAGTCATCCCTTCACGAATCATTTCTGGTGTCCAGCGGATACATGTACGATAGACGGCACAACCGGCTTTCTCCTGTAAAATCCAGGCAGCAGGCCATTTCGGTTTCTCCAATCCGGCAATTTGCAAGGTAGCCAGGTTATCAATCGTTTGCTGATCGAGCAGAATTTTTTCCCACCCCGCATCTTCAGCAAATACAGCGGGCATCAAACGGGGCTCGTCCGTTCCGACAGATTTTACAAACCATTCTTCAATAGGCTGAATACCTGTCTGCCTGCGTCCGAAACCGGCCTGCTTGACTCCGCTTAATTCCTCCATCGGACGGTATCCGTGAGCATGCCCCCGGTTCTCGTAAATGGCAATGATCTCGTTAACGCCTTTGTGTAAAAGCCCGGATACGATAAAAGTATTGTCCAGCTCGTCCTTCGATACACGCTCAGCAAATTCCCCATTCACGCGGACGTAAACAGGATCACCGGTGAAGAGTTCAAAAACCAGCGAACCATAGCGGTCAACTTCTTTCTGGGTAAGATTCACCTGACTACGATACATTGAATAACGGCAATCATTGACTCCCAACTCGGGAAGAGATTTACCTTTACGCAACGGTATCCAGTCTCCACGAAAGTCTTCGTCTTTCCGCCAGACATCTGTAATAGTGATAGGTAAAGGTAAAGCGACCGGACGTTCCGGCAAAGTTTGTTCACGCGGATACCACTCCACCGTATCAGTTCCGGCGTGCACACCAGTAACTTACTATCCAAAGCTGCCAACTGACAATCTATCCTCATGGGTTTCCCTTCAACAGTCAGGTTGACTAATTGACGGAATGCCTGTTTTTTATCACGATTCAACAGAAAGACAAACAAAGTTCCGTCGGCAGCCCGGCGAATCCCAATAGTCAGGTTATCGGCTCCTTGCACATCGAACCGGACAGGCCGGCTTCTGACAAGCAGTCCCCCGAACTTATCGACCACCTCACCAATTCCTTTCACTGCAGCGTATTTCTCACCGACCCCTCCGTTTTCCTTTAGCGGAGCTCCATAATCATAAGTAGTAGTCATACGACGGGCTCCCCATCCGGCAAAATGAGTACCGCCAAAGAACATATAATAATTCAATCCGGTAGAACCACCCGCCATAGCCATCAAAGCCATCCCCCGGGCATGACGTCCGTCCAGATAACTGTCTTCACTCAGACACCCACCGACGGTAGAGAACCAGCCACCTTGCAACTCGCACACAAATGCAGGTGCATTGGGTTGTTCGGCCTTTAACTTCTCTATACGTGATTTAGCCTCGTGCATATTCCACCATACATATTGATTATCCATGTCAAACAGCTGGCTGATCACCGGATCATGAGAACCGCGCACTTCGGAAGTCACACAAGTAAAAAGAGGGACATCAATGCCATTTCGGATGCAAGCATCCGAAAGTACTCGCAGAAATTTTTCCTTTTTCTCGGACTCCATATCAAAGTAAATGTATTCATTCTCCAATTGTACCATTATGATACCCTTCTCACCCGGTTGCTTACGAGTGAGTTGTTCCTCACTAAATACCCGGCAAACAGCATTGTACCAATGCTCCGACCATTTCATGTGCTCAGGATGGTTGCTCCGAAGCCAGAAACTGGTATCATAGCTGTCCGGGCAAAATTTGGCAAGCCAGCGCGGATAAGCACCACCGGCCCACTCGGCACAAATAAAAGGACCGGGACGAACAATGGTATACAATCCGAACTCTTCATGTGCCATATGCAGCCATGCTTTCAGATCATCAAAATTGCATTGCGAATAGTCGTCCACACTCTTCGGCATATTCCGTTCATGCCAATTCCAGGGGACATAGGTTTCCACAGTATTGAATCCGGCTTCTTTTATCTTCCGGAAGCGGTCACGCCACAATTCCTGCGGGCAACGGAAGTAATGGAACGCAGCACTGAGTATAAAAATATCCTTTCCTTCGATAGTAAAACAATCTTTATCATATTTCACCCGGTCGGGATGGAAAAATTGCTTCTCCGGCAAGGTCTGTGCCTCCACAGCGAAATGTACTATCATTCCTAACAGAATGGATAGAGTCAAACTTCGATAATTCATATTCATTACTTTTTTCATTTATTAATACAATGTAACTTCAGCCAATCCGGCTGCTCCCTCCGAGCTTTTCTCAATGGTAAGGCGCATATATTTCAGTTCCTTACCGATCTGCACAGGCTTAAAATCCCATCCGGTACATTCTCGTTCGTATAGAGTCTCCCAACTCTTTCCGTCGATAGAAATTTCGACCTTATGGGTATAAGTAGAACTATCCTTCTGAAAACGAATCCGACTGGCAAACACATTCACAGATCGTTCCAATTCAAGTAGAACGATCTGGGGCTGAGATTCATCATCAGCAATCCACCATGAAAAATCATCTCCATCTGTAATATGAGAAGCCTCATAGCGTTTCTGTTCCGAAGTAGCCTCAACCCGAACCACTTTTAACGGAGTTTTTGTACAGATGACGTTTTCCCAGGCAGTAGCCTTTACAACAACTCCCTCTTCTTCATCTCCGGAATAGGGAACGTGATACCCTTCAGGTACAAATACCCCGTCGTATCTCCGGGTTACAATTTCCCGGGTGTCCCCCCGGAGTCCGTCTGCCGTAACCGAAATATGAATTTTACCGGGACGACAAGTCGTTCGTATCAGCGCATATCCTACTCCGCCTTCCACCAACTGGGGATTAATCCCGATACGCTCTATTCCATCCCCGATCAGACTTCCCTCACCGGATACGGAAATATGTATCCGGACATCCGATGTATTGACAAGAGTACCATTTGAATCACAGACCTTAAAGTAGACAGGAATCATATCCGATCCGTCCGCCACAGGTTGTATATTCTCTTCCTTCAACCAGATTTTGACCTGTCGAGGTTGTTCCGGAGTGCGTACACTGTGGGTAGCAACGACTTTTCCATCTACTATCCCTTCTGCCACTAATTCACCGGCCTCATAAGTACCGGCATTAAAAACATAACAGGGACTCCCACCTTTTTCTACAATGGAACGATAGAGAGGAGTACGCTCCTTACGCATCTGTTTTCCAATCAAATGATGATTACGGAAAAGGCGTACTTCGTCACAATTGGAAAATACGGTGATCTCATTTACTGACGAAACATAACGTGAAGCAGTGTTTTGTGATGCAATAAATACCATCGGCCCATCATATAATCCCGGTTGGGATATTTCTTTATCACGCATGCTCTGCATCATATAGTAACTGAACTTGGGATATCTGTTTATATCGACTATCCCACAAAACATGGTTTCCTGCTCTGCTCCACGTGCATAATCATTATAACTCCACAAAAAATGTCCTCCCATTCTGGGATTAGCATCAAGCATGCACCAGTCGAAATATCCATGCCCGTTAAGTTGCAAAAAACGCCCTCTGCACTGTTTCAATTGCTCTTCTTCATTTTCCATCAGGCTTACCCTAGGTTTTTCTCCTACTCCGTCACCCCACTCACGACAAAACAAAGGTTTCACTGCGATCTGGTCCTCCGGATAATTACTCATCACATCACCGTCTTTTGGAAAACGGGATACCTGTTTATAAAAAACATCGAAACAGTCTACCCGGTCTGCATGTCCAAAGTAGTCGCCGGCAGTGTACATCTGATCTCCGGGATATTCGGTATGTGCTATAGCATATAGATTCCGGGCTATCTCTGCCGGATAGCGGCTTTCATTAAGCGCTGTTTCCCATAGTATGACGGAAGGGTGATTCCTATCCCGACGAATCATTTGCTTCCCAACTTCATAAAGACGGGAAATGAATGTAGAATCGTTCTTGAAATACTGCCATCCGGGGATACACTCCACTACCAGCAACCCGTACTTATCACAAGCAGCCAAAAATGCAGGATCCTGCGGATAATGAGCTGCTCTGACGGCATTGCATCCGCCCCGCTTCAAATCGATCACATCTCTTTCTTGCATAGAATTAGCAGCTGCATCTCCTATATGTGCAAATGCTTGATGGCGATTGGCTCCACGCAGATAAAGTGATTCGCCATTAATATAGAAACCTCCGTCGCGGGTATAAGCAATAGTACGTATACCTATGGATTCAGTATGACAATCTACAACCTTACCGTTTTCAACAATCTCATTTTGCAACGTATACAAGTTTGGATCATAGGGATGCCATAACGATGGATGTACTATTTCCAGATTTTGCTCCAGATGAATGGCCTCACCGGCTGACAACCGAAAAGGAGTCAATTGACAGGCCACTATTTTTCCACTCTTATCTATCAGTTGCGTACGAAGTTGGGCTTTCCTCTTTCGTTTCCCTTCGTTTCTGACATGAGCCTTAACATGGGTCACGGCTTTTTCTTTTCCGACTACCGGATAAGTAACAAAGATGCCTCCTCCAGCTACCTCTTCCTCTTCTAAAGCATGAGTGATATGTAACGGATCACTGATAACCATTTCCACATCTCTATAAATCCCGCTATAGTAATAGAAGTCCATACCTGCCTGTGGTTTTCCAGGAGGTGTAAGTGGATCATATTCGGCAGAAACCCGAACTGCCAGCAGATTGTCCCGGTCCCAGTTTATCCGAGTAGTAATATCTGTTACAAAACCGACATAACCTCCCCGATGAGCACTAATCTTCTGTCCGTTCAAATAGACTTCACAAGCATTCATGACTCCTTCAAACGAAATTTTTATTTGTTTGTCTTTGTATTGTGACGGTACTCTGAAAGTACGTCGATACCACCCGACTCCATCATAAATAATATCTCCTCCACAATGCTTCTTCTCTAATTGCATAATATGAGGGATGATAGCTGCTATCCAACCGGAATCATCCAAACCGGGCTGCCCACCGCTTTCAACTTCTCCCCGATGAAAAGCCCAACCGGTATTCATGTTCAACACCACTCTTGCCTCTGCCTCCCCTGCCAATGCAGGGAAGGAGCAGAATACAAGCATACTACAGAAAAAAAATATCCTGAAAAACATCTCTGTTACCTTAACCATATATCAAATAGATAGAAATTAATAATGGGGATTTTGTACAATTGCCGGAGTGGCATCAATCACTGTCTGCGGAATAGGCCACAGATAATGCTTTGCCGGATCAAATTTCCGGTTCTCAACAAAAATTCGTTCATTTGTCAATGAAAGGGCACCGGTTACAGGATCGACCGTTCCAAGTAAACAACCATATACCTTCCCGTTCAACACTTGTTCACCGATTTTCCAACGGCAAATATCGAACCACCGAAGTCCTTCCATAGCAAGCTCCACACGTCTTTCTCTTCTGAGTAATTCACGCAATTTCTCCTGACCGGTATATCGGGTCCTGTCTACAACCGGCATTTTAGCACGGGTACGTATGTCGTCCAAAATATCGTAAACGGAATTATCAATCTGATTCAGCTCTATTTTACATTCGGCATACATCAACAGCACTTCTGCATAACGCATAACAATGGCATTCATACCACAATCCCACATATCTGCATAATCAGACAAATCGTCCACATATTTACGAACTAGATATCCTGTTTTAGAACGTCCGTAGGGAGCATAATAATCTCCATTCGGATCTTTCACATCGATTGGGTCGTAACGTTTTCCTTCGTATAGATTTCCCGGAGCTAATACGGTAACAGCCAAACGAGGGTCTCTGTGCAGGTAAGGTTCTTTCGGATCATATACCTCAGACTCTTCGATTGTTTTTCCATCTTCACACTCAAAAGCATCTACCAGTGATTGAGTAGGATTGATAGAACACCATCCGCCCACACTGGCCGGAGGCAATACTCCCAAAACCCAGTTACCGTACAGGCTTTCTACATATTGTACATCCAGAATAACTTCCGAATTATTTTCATTCGCAATCTTAAACAAACCTTTATAATCAGGAAACAGTTCGTAGCCCAATCCCATTACTTCGCTACAAGTAGCCATACAATCATCATACTGATGTTCGAACAGTTCCAGACGAGCTTTCAGTGTCAAAGCTGCACCACGAGTTATACGTCCGACATCACTTCCGGAGTAAGATTCGGGAAGTTGCGGAGCGATCTCTTTCAGTTCTTTCAAGATAAACTCAACCACTTTCGCTTTCTCAGTACGTGGCAAATTGGCGTTTTTAATTTCAAGAACGGAAGTTACCAAGGGCACATCACCATAATGCGTCACTTTCTGAAAATAATCCCATGCACGCAGAAAACGTACTTCGGCTATCAAGCGTTTGCGTAAATCTTCATTCATTTCGGGGCGATGGATATTCTCCAGGAAATTATTATAGCGAACCATGTTTCCATACCCCATATAGCTATAACCCGGATCGGTCGGGGTCGCTGTACCTGCAGCCTGTACCGCCCAGCCTTCCCAAGTAAAAGGATTATAAGCATTATCCGACGCACAGTCGGCATAAATCACTTCATCCATAGAAAACCAACCATTATAACACCCTGTAGCTGCGGCCATGGCATCTTTTTCAGTTCTCCAAAAGGCTTCGTTTGAAGGTTTGTCCAAAGGATTCCGATCTAGAAAATCGGTACTACATGCCGAGAACAAAGCGGCAAACAACAAACTATATATTATCTTTTTCATATGTATTATCTATCAGAAAGTAATGTTTAAACCAAATGTATTTGTTTTGACCTGAGGATAAGAGCTTCCTCCTTCGGGTGATTCCGGATCGAACCCTTTATCAAATTTGGTAAAGGTAAGCAGATTCTGCCCGCTATAATAAACTCTGATTCGTGAAATTCCCATCATATTACACCACTCTTTTGGAAGTGTATATCCCAACTGGAAGTTCTTCAAACGTAAATATGAAGAGTTGACAATCCAGAAAGAAGAGGGATTATAAATACTGTTGTTCTGGCGATAAGAAGAGAATGCTCTCGGAAACTTACCATTCGGATTGGTTTCAGCATCCCAACAATCACGATACATATAAGAAGGCTTTCCCTTAGCTCCAATCATTTCACCTACTACACCCGGACCTGCAAGATAGCCTTGCACATCAGCTGCTCCCTGGAACAGAAAAGTAGCATCGAGTCCTTTCCATTCGGCAAACAGATTCAAGCCAAATGTCCACTTAGGCATGGTGTTACCAATGTAGACACGGTCTTCTCCATCGATTTTTCCATCGTTATTAATATCACGGTACTTGATGTCGCCCGGTGCTGTATCAGTGCCGGGAATCGTTGCGCTATTAGCAACCTCTTCTTCAGTTTTAAAAAGTCCCTCGGCAATGTATCCTCCGATAGAGTTGATGGCATATCCTTCCTGGTTGAAATATTTACCACTCCAAATGCGTGCACCACCATTCTTCAGGTCCATCACTTCATTCTTATTATATGCGGCATTTGCCGATACCTGGAAATTCCAGCCATGAGTATTCAATTTATAACCTGCCGTTATCTCCAAACCGGTATTCTTTACTTTACCTGCATTTTGATAAGGTGCATTTAAACCATATAAGGTACTTACGGGTAATTTCATCAGAATATCATACGTCAATTTGCGGTATCCTTCGATAGATAAAGTATATTGATTGCCCAGAAACCCCATGTCAAGTCCAAAGTTCAAAGTCTCGGTAGTCTCCCAGATCAAATCGCGGTTAGCTCCATCGACCGGTGCTACCCCCTGTACAACAGTTCCGCCAAACGAATAATTAGCCTGATCAAGTACAGATTGGTAAGAATAGTAAGAAATAGCCTGATTACCCAAAACTCCCCAGCCGCCTCTCAGCTTAAGATCTGACAACACATTACGGGTTCCTTCCATGAAAGGCTCATTAATAATTCGCCATGCACCAGAGAAAGATGGGAATACTCCCCAACGTGAGTCCTTAAAGATACGTGAAGTTCCGTCACGACGGATATTTGCCTCAACCAAATAACGATTATCATAGTCGTAAGTCAAGCGTCCGAAGAATGAACGCAAAGCATATTCATTAGCCGAACCATCTGCAGTCTGACCATCAGGTGAACCGGCATTCAACTCCCAAAGATCATTGTTCAGAAAGTTTTTCCGATATCCTTTTGTCCAGTCTTCACGGTAATATTCCTGTTCGTATCCTGCCAATGCACCTACAGTATGTTTTCCAAACGTATTGTTATAGCTGACCAAAGTCTGTAAGTTCAGTTTCAGACCATTTTTACGTTCATCAGTTTGATTGTTAGGTCCCTGATACTTTGTAGGCTCACCTGTTTTCCAGTTATAATATTGAATATCCTTAATGAATTTTTCATCAGAAATTGATTTATATTCGTTGCCCACTATTCACTAAATATATTCAGTGAAATTCCATTTTATAGGTTATCTTTGTATATCAGATATTTGCAGATGTTTTCATTTGGTTTGAATACTCACGAAATTTCACGGTTTTAGAAAATATTGGTACTATTTGATACCATATTTCAGGGTATATTTTGTATCTTTGCACCATGTAACCAAAGGATATATCGCGTATGGATTTCATCTTCATCAAATCATCCAAGGCAGGAAAGGAAGACTACGGTTCCATCTATGCCCGTGTACGCACCGGAAAGGCGAACATGAAAGTCGTGACGGGCTTCACCATCAAGCAGCTTGAATGGGAAAAGTACCGCAGCCTGCAATACACTTCGTCAGCCCTGATGTCGAGCATCGGGATAAAGTACGGGCAGTTCGCCCAAGTCCTCGCGAGGATAAAGGCGGCATTTGAGGCTGACGGCTTCAATCCCAAGGAGGCAAAGAACATCATCGAGAGCGTGAAACACGACGTGCTCAACGGTATGATGCAGATTGTGGAAGTCAAACCCAAGGGCAAAATGCTGTTTGAGGATTTCCTCACCTCTTATATAGAAGACATGGAAACCGGACGGCGCACCAAGAAAGGCCGTACCGTGAAAGTATCACCTGCGTATGTAAAAGGTCTGCGCATTATCCAAAAACAGATTCGCAACTACCAAAAGGAAACACACCGCAAACTCGGACTGGATGATATGACGATGGAGACACGCAACAGCCTTGTCGGTTACTGGAAAGAACGGGGCTTGATGCCCAACGCCATCAACTCGTACATGACCGATGTCCGCACGGTGGCAAAGGCGGCCTACGAGGACAAACTGACCAAATGCGATGATTTCCGTCATTCCGACTTCGTGCCGAAAAAGGAGGAGGTGGACAACATCTACCTCACTCCGGAACAGATACAGGAAATGATTGACCTCGACCTTTCCACCAAGGAGGCTGTCATCAGCATGTGGAAGGCTTTGGATATAGATGAAGAAGAGAAGCAGTCGCAAATCTCCAAATGCCGCATCACCCACATAAGGACGCTGGAGCACGTGAGGGATATTTTCATCGTGGGCTGCCTGACCGGGCAGCGTGTTTCCGACTATTCAAGGATATGCGAGGACATGATAACGGAAATCGGTGGCACGGAGTTCATACTCATCACCCAACAGAAGACGGAAAAGAAAGTCTATATCCCTATTGACAGGCGCGTAAAAGCCATACTTGCGAAGTATGACGGCAAGCTGCCCCCGGTTCATCCCAATGAAATGAACAAGTTGGTAAAGACCATCGGCCTGTTGCTCGGCTGGACACATGACTGCGGCTTTGACGAGAAGCGGCTCAATCCCAAACGTGGAAGGAGGTTCTGCGACATGCTCCTTTCCCATACAGCCCGGAGAAGTTTCGCCACCAACGCATACAAGGCTGGCGTTCCCCTTCCTTCCATCCAAGCCATCACGGGACACAGCAGCGAGGCGCAGCTGCGCCGCTACCTGAAACTGGACGCGGAGGAAAAGGCCGTCATAGCGTTAAAGGACTTCAAGGGTATCATCGAAATATAAGGAGGTGTTTATGGAAAAGTCAAGGTTCAACGCCGTCAATGACCTGTTCAAGCTGTCAAATGTAATCAGTGGGAGCCTGAAACTTGCGGAATCGCTTGCCGACAAATCTTCTGGCAGTGACGAAACGGATTGCAAGGATATTTGCCGGAACATCAGATACAGCCTGAAGCCCCTGCCTTTTCTTTTGGCCGGCATCAGGGAATATGTCACCGAACACGAGGATAAGGAGCTGGCACGGAAATTCGTCGAACTTCACGATGAAACGAAAAGGCTTCACGGCATCTGTTCCAAATATGCGGACTTGAACAAGGCGGCTTTCCGTACAGGGGTGGCTTACCTGAGCATGGAAGTCATAAGGCAATACTTCTTTCCAGAAAAAGAACAAGAGCAAATATCGCCGGAAGGTTCTGATATTTCTCCCAAACCAATGACACGTACCGAAGTCACCGACTGCATTGAAACCATCCGTGCCGCCATACGGAAGTGTGCAAAGGATTCAGACGGGAACAGAGGGAAAGAAATGTATGCCATGCTTGCCAAAGTGGATAAGACGAAAATCCAAGCCGTCAAAGAATACATCGTCAATGCCAACGACAAGGATTTGGCACAACTCTTCACGGAACACTTTGCAGAAGCCGTCCACCTTTCCATGCTGCCCCAAAATGATGATGTGAAAGCACAGTCCGCAGGAATAAAGATGTTCCATATCGCCATGACGATGGGATATGTCAAGAGGAACGTGCTGCATGAGAACGAGTCCAAGTCGGCAACATCCAAAGCAATACCCTCTTGTACGGAAGAAGCGTCATCCGGTTTTACCGCTACAGATACAATGCAAGGCGGTGCGTTCAGCACGACTGCGCAGGTTCCCGTTTTAAGGCTGTACCGTTTCCTTACCTCATTTACCGTGCAGAGCGGCCCCGACAAGGGCAAACCTCTATTGGACGGCAATGCCGTTTCCGACCGGGACTTCCTCCGTGCCGTCATGCGTGCCGACTATTCCACGATATACGGCAGTTGCGTGAAAGGCAAGATGCGCTGTGTCGCCATCCTGCTGTCCAAAGCCTACTTCAAGGACTGGAAAGGTTACAGGGAAGCCGCAGCCCGTTCCATGGGGCTGACACCCGAAAGCCTCGCCAAGTATAACGTGGAGAAAACCTTTATAACGAAGCTCAAAGAGCTGCTTCCCATGATAAAATAGTGACATAACCCACAGGTGGCTACAATTCACCACAGCCCACAGACTTCCACAAGCCGTTAAGCACCAGTTGTTTGACGGCTTTTCTTATGCGGTGTCATTTCACAGAACACCACAAATTCACAGGTTTTATTATTGCCCTACCTTTGCCGCCACGAACTTAAAATCAGTGAATTATGACAGATAAGACAGAAATGGTACTGGTATCGCGCGACGAGCTTCAACAGCTTATCGGCGCAAGCGTGAGGTGCGCGTTTGAGGAATACCGGCAGGAACAGGCACCACAGGACACATCGGAGTATTACACCATCCGGCAACTGGCGGAGAAATGGGGCGTGAGCATAGCGACCATCTGGCGGCACGAGAAGCTGGGACACATCAAGGGACAGCGGATAGGACGGCGTGTCCTGTTTCCCAAGGAGCAGATAGACCGCATCAAGAGCCTGAAAGCCACCAACAGGAAGGCCGACAAGAACGCCAAGGAATAATTTGTAAAATGCACAACAAAAAACATCAAGGCTTATGAAGAATTTGAAACAGCTTGTTTTGCCGTGCTACAAATTGGAGATGGCAATGTCCGTGGAGGCATGGTACTTCCTGCACGGGAGCACGGACGGAGTATGCAACCTAACCTATCTTCTTTCCCTCTTGTCGAAAATGGCGGTTTCGGAAGTGGTGAACACCAAACGAGGATTGGGCTATGCCGTCCATCCCGGACAGGCAGACGGCTCCATGCTGGTACTGGCCAAGGAATGGGGTATCGGGCGCAAGGCGGTGTCCCGTCTGTTGGAGGATTTCTCGGAACGAGGGCTAATCCGTGTTGATTCCAATCCCGTGACTTCCATCATAGACATGGTGTGCGTGAAGTCGTGGATGATAGCAGGGCGGCTCATCGAGAATCCGGCATATTGCCAGACAGTCAAGGCATACGAAGGGGTACGGATATTCCTTTTCAACGGGCAACGATTAGAGACCTTGCGCCGCAGTTCGGCAAGGAAGAGGAAAGAAAAACCGACAGAAGAAACGGCAGAGGGGACGGATGGCTTGTCGTCCATGAATCCGACCGGTTCCAATCTTATTATAGAAGGAACAGGAACAGCGGAAACCGAAACGGCAGCAACAACCGAAAGTGACGTGAAAAGCACTGCGGAAAATGCAGTCGTGGATGCCGACAATATACCAGTTTTAGAAGGTGGCAATACCTTATCCGGCTCACAGGAATGGAAACAGACACAGGAATGACACGGCAGGAATGGTAAGCGACAGCGTTTTAGAAGGGATATTTTTAGGGCTGGCAAGTTAATGTTTTCGTCCACGAAAACCACGCCACAAACGGCGACCCGGCCACACGGGAAACGGCAAGCCCGGATTACAGCCCTAAAAAACAGAACGGTTTAACGGATAAAAGAAAACGGATATGACATATCAGGAGAACAGGAGCAAGGGAGGCCGTCCCAAGGCGGTGAAAGGTAAGGCGCGGACAAAGACCATATCCACACGGCTCACGCTTGCCGAGTGGAAAGCGGTCATGAAACGGATTACAGATGCAGGCAAGAAACCGTCGCACTTCCTGCGCGAACTGTTGCTGCACGGCAAAGTCGTGGCGGCACGGACACAGGAGGACAGGCAGCAGATAAGGATGCTGGAGGGAGGATGCAACAACCTGAACCAACTGGCGAAGATGGCGCACCAACAGGGCTTTTCTCTTTTGAAAGGTAAAATCATGGACTTGCTGGACGAGTTCAATAAAATCATAGAGAGGATATGATGGGCGATTTGAAAAAACGGGCAAGCTTCGCCAGAGTGGTGAACTACGTGAACAACCCGAAGAAGGCAAGGCTCATCGACAGCAAGGACGTGAGACAGGATGACAACGCCACCATCGCAAGGAGTATGCAGGGACAGGCAGATGACAAACCGGGACGCAAGCTGAAAAATCCGGTGTATCATATCTCGCTGGACTTCGCACACGAGGACGCACCCAAACTGACGGATGAGCTGATGGTCGAAATAGCCCGTGAGTATATGCGGCGCATGGGCATAACGAACACCCAGTATATCATGTGCCGCCATACCGACAGGGAACACCAGCATCTGCATATCGTGGCCAACAGGGTGGACAATGACGGGAACACCATCAGCGACAGCAACGATAATGTGCGTAATGTAAAAGTATGCAAGGCTCTCACGAGGGAATACGGGCTGCACTTCTCCAAGGGCAAAATGAACGTGAAGCGTGACCGTCTGCGTGGCAAGGACAAGGTGAAATACCAAATTTATGATGCCGTCAAAGCTGCCTTACCCCATTGTAACTGCTGGTCGGATTTGTGCGACAGGTTGGCAAAGCAAGGAATCGGAATACATTTCAGATATGACAGGCGCAATGCCAAAATCGTCGGTGTGTCGTTCACGAAAGATAAAATCTCATTCAACGGTTCACGGATAGATCGGAGCATGAGCTTTTATAAATTAGACAGGCTGTTTGAAAGCCATATTGCAGAGGGCATGGAGTGGCAACCCCGTGTGCTGGACAACGGATTTGACGGACGGACATCACCAACCATACAAGGCATGGCAACGGACAGCCATGCAGCAGGTACTTTTATAGGACAACCGCCATCAGCCGGAGCGGAAACGGAAAGCAACGGAAGCATCCCTGCTGAACCCGGTTCAAACATCGTTCAAGTGACCATCGGCACACTCATGGAGTTGTGCGTGCAACCCCACCAAGCCAAGGTGTCATCCGGCGGCGGAGGTGGAGGAAACGAAAGCGGCTGGGGCGAGAATGACAACGAAAAGGACAAACATAAACCAAGGAGGAGAAAAAGATGAAGGACAACAAGCAGAACTTAACCGACCTTATTGGGGCATTGGCAGTGGACATCGAGGAAATCAAGAAAAAACTGGACGCAAAGGATAGCCCGGACAAGGACGAGGCATTGAAAAGGCTGGAAGCGAAGCTGGAGCCTGTTATACGGTTCTTCAATGGCAATGCACCGGAAAATGTCAATGCCATTTTCGGAAGCAAGGAAGCCATCGAGGAATACAAGCAATCAATAGGTGATGAAGCGGTAGCAAGTCTGCGGTTATACACCGAAGCCAACGAGAAGGATATGCGCAAACATGGTGTTCTTACCATCAAGGAACAGCTCAACAAAATATTGGAAAGGCTGACAAGCCACATTGAGAATGACAAACTGGCTTCGGAAAAGTCTCGCCAAAAGCAAAGTGCCATATCGGAACTATGGCAGATAATCCGCCCGGACAAGGCAATAAGCGCAATAAGGCTGTTATGGAGCAAAGTTCCCGATGGCTGGCACAAGAACCCTTACGCATGGGCTGGTATCGGTTGTATGCTCGTATTCTTTGCCCTGTTTGCCGTCAGTTGGGTACAATGGCATGAGTACCGGGAAGAAAACAGGCGGTTGAGAACGGTTGCAGACAAACACCATGTGACTACAATCATGCTTAACGAGTTGCACCCGGAGCTGGCCGTGACCGTCGGAGCATACGAAAAACTGGTGGATGTTGTCGGTGCGGATTCCACTTTAGTCATATTCAACAGGCAGGTCAAGACAGTGAGAGAAGAAGAGAATCAATCCAAACGACAAAAATAAAGTGAATGGCATCCATAAAAGTAAAATACCGTCCTTCCACCGCAAGCGGCAAGGAGGGCAGCATATATTATCAGGTAATCCACGGGCGCATAGTCCGCCAAGTCAAGACGGACTACCGCATATTTGACACAGAATGGGACAAGAAAACTTCCTCCATGAAAATCCTGCCCGAAATCGGCGAAAACAGGAAACGGTATCTCCGAGAAGTAGCGGAACATATCGACTGGGACACCAGACGGTTGAAAGCCATAGTCGCCCAATGCGACAGGCAAGGAGGAATTTATTCCGCTGACAGTATCATCGAGAAATTCAACAGGCAAACGGGAGAACAATCGCTGTTCCGTTTCATGCAAGGCATCATAGGACAGTTGAAGCAGCTTGGCAAAGTCCGCACATCAGAAACCTATACGGCGGCATTGGCCAGTTTTATGAAGTTCCGTGAGGGGCAGGACATATTCTTGTGCGAGATAGAAGGCAACACCATGATGCTTTACGAGGCCTGGCTCAAAGGCAAGGGCATCTGCCCCAACACGGTTTCCTTTTATATGCGCATACTCCGTGCCGTTTACAACCGTGCCGTGGAAAAGGAGCTGACGGAACAGAAGCACCCTTTCAAACACGTTTACACGGGCATCGGGAAGACGGTAAAACGCGCCATCCCGTTGAAAGCCATCAAACATATCAAGGAACTTGACCTGACCCTGAAACCGCATCTGGACTATGCAAGGGATATGTTCCTCTTCTCCTTTTATACCCGTGGCATGTCATTCATTGATATGGCCTATCTGAAAAAATCGGATTTGAAGAACGGAATCATCACGTACCGGAGAAGAAAGACCGGGCAGCAGCTCACCGTCAAGTGGGAGAAGTGCATGGAAGACATTATAGCCAAGTACGGTGAGAATACGGCTACCCGTTACCTCTTGCCTATAATCACCAACCCATGTTCCGATGAACGGACACAATACCGTAACGCTATCTGTCGCATCAATGTGGCGTTGAAGGACGTTGCCGGTCTGGCAGGATTGGACATACCGCTGACCATGCACGTTGCCCGGCATTGTTGGGCGAGTGTTGCCAAGAGCAAGAACATCCCTCTTTCAGTCATCAGCGAGGGTATGGGGCATGATTCAGAAGAGACCACTCGCATCTATCTCGCATCGCTTGACACAAGCGTGGTGGACAAGGCAAACAGCCTTATCCTGAAAGATTTTTGACCGGATATTTATGGTGAAATGTGTTGAGCGAAAAGACGAATCTCTTGATAAGAGTTATAGTTGATATTGCAAAGGTACGCATAATATTTCAAATGCCGCATTCATTCCTCATTTATAATGATATATGAAAGGCATTTTGTGAGAATTTGTTTTGAAAATCCGTCAGATTTTGCCTGTATAGCACTGATTATTAGAGTCCGTTCCTTTGAAATATATCTCTTATCAAGAGATGAATTTCAAGGAAATACTACATAAATTTCGTACCGAATCATTCACGGAAAGGGAGAAAGGTGCAAAGTTTGAGCGACTGATGCACTCATGGTTATTAACAGACCCACGCTACAATGAACTTGAATCGGTCTGGCTATGGGAAGATTTTCCAGGACGGAAAGATTTTGGAGGTACAGACACAGGTATCGATCTTGTGGCCAAAACAGAATTGGGTGACTATTGGGCTATCCAGTGTAAATGCTATGCTGAGAATACAATCATAGATAAACCTGCTGTAGATTCATTTCTCGCCACTTCCAGCCGCACGTTCACAAACGAGGTAACATTCCAAACAGTCCGTTTTTCAAATCGTATTTGGATTTCAACCACAAACCATTGGGGAGCTAATGCAGAAGAGGCTATCCGAAACCAGGAACCACCTGTTACGCGTATTGGTATGGCAGATCTTGATTCATCTCCAGTGGACTGGCAAAAGCTGATGGACGGTCTAACCGGCAATTCTGCACTGGTGGAGGGCAAGAAGCCTCGTGAACACCAATTAAATGCCATTTCAAAAGCATACGTTCATTATATGGCAGATGGCAACGAGAGGGGCAAGCTCATTATGGCTTGCGGTACAGGTAAAACCTACACTTCGCTGCTCATTGCAGAACAGTTGTTTGGCAACAAAGGCTTGGTGTTGTTCATGGTTCCGTCCATCGCCTTGTTGGGGCAGTCGCTCAACGCATGGTCGGCAGATGCGAAGAAACCCATTAAGGCTGTCTGCATCTGTTCCGATTCCAAAGCCTCACGCAAGACCACCAAGGGATCTGACGATACGGATGACAGTGTGGTTGACCTTGCCGTACCAGCATCCACCAATCCACAATCCATTGCATCCCAATTAAAGAAATATCGGGAGCATGATGGCTTAGTAGTTGTGTTTTCTACCTACCAATCCATAGATGCCATTTCTACAGCTCAACAGGAGATTTTATCCGAGACAAACGGAGAATACGGCGTGTTTGATTTCATTATTTGTGACGAGGCACACCGCACTACCGGCGTAAAAATAGCCGAAAAGGATGAGAGCAACTTTATCAAGATACATTCCAATGAGAATGTACAAGGTCGGAAACGCCTTTATATGACTGCCACACCGCGTTTGTATGGGGAATCTGCCAAGATAAAGGCATCGGAAAAGGATTGCATTCTCTGCTCGATGGACGATAAAGCCATTTATGGAGAGGAATTTTATCGCGTGAATTTTTCATACGCCGTTCAAAATGGCTTATTGACGGATTACAAGGTGCTTGTCCTTACCGTTAGTGAAGATGATGTGCCTGACAACATAAAACAAGACATCACCAATTCTACCACCGAACTGAATTTTGACGACACATCCAAACTCATTGGGGTAATAAATGGATTGTCAAAAATGATACATGGCGACGACCATCGCACATGGGATGCCGACCCACGCATGATGCGCCGTGCCGTGGCGTTCTGTTCAGCCATAGGCAACGAAACAAAAGCCGGAACGTCAAAATATGTAGCTTCGGTGCTTCCAAGAATATCCGGAAAATACGAAGAAAATCTTGATTCAGAAAGCCTTTCGCATACCGTTTCAGTAACGACACGGCATATAGATGGTTCTATGAACTCGCAGGAGCGTAATGGAATCCTGCAATGGCTGGCGGAAGAGTCGGACAATGAACGTGAATGCCGTGTTGTAACCAACGTGCGTTGTCTGTCCGAGGGTGTGGATGTGCCGTCTCTCGATGCCGTACTGTTTCTTTCTGCCCGTAATTCGCAGGTGGATGTGGTGCAGTCGGTTGGCCGCGTGATGCGTACATTTCACAAAGGGCAATCCGATGAAAAAAAGTATGGATATATCATCATCCCTATTGTAGTGCCATCCGATATTTCAGCAGAGGAAGCTCTTGACAACAACAAGACATTCGATGTGGTGTGGGCTATCTTGAATGCGCTTCGTTCACACGATGACCGTTTCAATGCGATGGTAAACAAAATTGCCCTTAACAAACAGAAACCAAACACTCAAACAGGTACACCGTCTGTTACCATAGGCCGACCGGGATTGGGTGCAAATGACGGAGAAGCGGAAGCACAACAAATTGAGAATGCAGAAATTGCCAAACAGTTGGAACTTCGTTTCGGGGAAATACAGGACGGTATGTATGCCAAACTCGTGGAAAAGTGCGGTGACCGTCTTTATTGGGAGAATTGGGCAAAAGAGGTCGGTCTTATTGCGCACAAATTTATTGAACGCATTTCCAAACTTATTCAGTCCGGCGTACACAAAAAGGCATTCAATGAATACCTGAAGGGATTGCAGCGTGACCTTAATCCATCGGTGGATGCCGCCCAAGCCATTGAAATGCTGGCTCAACACATCATCACCCGACCTGTATTTGATGCTCTGTTTTCAGATTACCAGTTTGTCAATAACAACACCGTGAGCCGTTCTATGCAACGCATGATAGACCTATTGCAAGAACAGGCTTTTGAAAAGGATACCGAGGTACTGGAGAAGTTCTACCAATCGGTAAGGACAAATGTGGGCGGTATTGATAATTTGGAGGGTAAGCAGACAATCATAAAGAACCTTTATGAAAAGTTTTTCAAAGGCGCATTTCCGCTTACAGTGGAGAAATTGGGCATTGTTTATACACCGGTGGAATGTGTGGATTTCATCATCCGTTCAGTAGATGATATTCTCAAAGCAGAGTTCAAGACATCTCTAACCGAACAGAATGTACATATCCTCGATCCATTTACCGGAACCGGTACCTTCATTACTCGTTTGCTACAGTCCGGTCTTATCCGTCCTGAGGATATGGAGCGCAAATATCAGAATGAAATCCATTGCAATGAAATTGTGCTGCTGGCCTATTATATTGCCGATGTGAACATTGAATCGGTATTCCATGACATTACCCATCGGGAAACTTACCTACCATACAGTGGTATCTGCCTGACCGATACATTCCAGTTGGCAGAGAAGAAACATAACGAACTTTTCACGGAATTCTTTCAAGACAATTCCAAACGGGTAAAGAAGCAGATGGCTACCCACGTAAGGGTAATTGTCGGAAATCCTCCGTATTCCATTGGGCAAAAGTCCGCTAATGACAATGCACAGAATTTGTCTTATCCATATCTTGATAAACGTGTGTCGGAAACATATGCTGTGAAGAGTTCGGCTACTTTGAACAAATCTCTTTACGACAGCTATGTAAAGGCGTTTCGTTGGGCTTCCGACCGCATTCCGCAGAATGAAGGGGGCATTGTTGCATTCATAAGTAATGGTGCATGGATTGACGGAGCTGGGCAAGACGGCATGCGTAGATGCTTTGAAGATGAATTTACTTCCATTTATGTGCTGAATTTACGTGGCAATCAGCGCACATCTGGCGAACTATCGCGTAAAGAAGGAGGAAAAATCTTTGGAAGCGGTTCTCGTACTCCCATTACGATTACTTTCCTTGTCAAAAATCCGGCAAAGAAAGGTCAGAAGGCAGTTATCCATTATCACGATATAGGTGATTACCTTACTCGTGAGCAGAAACTCAAAAAGGTAAAAGAATTCCGTTCCATTTCCTCGCAGAGATTGGAATGGAAGATTATCACACCTAATGATAAGGCTGATTGGATAAACCAACGTGATGGGGTGTTTGATAATTTGATTCCATTAGCTCCTGAAAAGAAATTTGCTCTGAATGCTCAAAGTGTATTTAGCACTTATGCCATTGGTGTAGCAACCAATCGTGATGCTTGGGTGTCTGGATTTTCAAAAGATAAGGTTACAAGCAATATGCGTTCTATGATTAATTTTTACAATCATGGAATAGAACACACAAGTGGTTATTCTGAAGATAAGACAAAAATAAGTTGGACACGAGCGTTAAAAAATGATTTTGCCAAAGGGTTGCAATATGCTTACAATGAGAACGCTTTTGTACAGGAAATTTATCGGCCATTTACAAAGCTACACTTGTATTATTATCGCCCATTCATAGAATGCCCAGGTATATGGCAATGTTTATATCCTACTCCTGAATATCGCAATCTTGTTATTGCAGTAAGTGGAGTTGGGCAGCAAAAGCCATTTGCATCATTGATTACAAATAGTATTTCTGATTTGCAGGTTGTTGATAAAGCGCAGTATTTTCCTCTTTATTGGTATGAAGAAAATAAGAATCCGCAAGCTACACTTTTTGATGATGCGGAAACAGATAAATATATTCGCCGGGACGGAATAACCGACTGGATTCTGAAAGAAGTCCGTAACCGTTTCGGAGGTTCAAAAGCCATTACCAAAGAACACATCTTTTACTATGTGTATGGACTACTTCATTCCAAGCAATACTGTAAACGATTTGCCGATGATTTGAAGAAGTCATTGCCACGCATCCCCATTGTGGATAGTGTACAGGACTTTATGTCCTTTTATAAAGCAGGTAAAGAACTTGCCGACTTGCATTTGAATTACGAACAAGGCATAAACGAACAGGCTATTGGGCAAGATGGTGATTATTCATTTTTCGCTGCAATGCCTATGTCGGCTCATAGGACTTGTGGCGTAGAAGTGAATGGCGATATGGATATTTGGCAAAATGACTGGACGGATGAAACATACCAATACTTTGCAGTTGATAAAATGAGGTTTGCCAAAGTCCGTGACGAAAACGGTAAACTCGTTTCCGATAAGACACGAATCATCTATAATGGTCATATTACCCTTGAGAACATCCCACTCAAAGCATACGAATACATCGTTAATGGAAAATCCGCTATCGAGTGGATAATGGAACGCTATGCCATCACCATTGATAAAGCGTCCCAAATCAAAAATGATCCAAACGACTGGTCACGAGAACACGAACAACCCCGTTATATCCTTGACCTTCTTCTAACGATTATTATGCTCTCTTGCCAAACAGTAGATATAGTAAACACTTTGCCAATATTGAGATTTTAATTTTATCGTTTTGTGAGCTTAGGGATTCTTGAATCTGGTTTCTTTGTTGGAGCATTGATTTTCACAATGTGAGGCATTGGAAAATCAACTCCAACAATTAAAGTTTCACCTTCCCCCAATATAGTAGGAAGAAAAGAGAGAATATTTCTATTTGCTTCAGATGCAGCACTTTCAACAATCTTTTTATCCTGCTCATTAATTAACCTATGAACCAGAAATGTTCCCATTTGGCTTAATGTCCCTAATGGAATGTCACGAGGCATTTGGGTAGCAATACATAAAACAAACCGTATTTACGGGCTTCTTTTGATAGGTATATCTTCTACCCTTTCTATCTATTTTCTGAAACGAGATATAATTATGTGGAAGCTCACGAAATCTGTCGTACCTTTACTTTTAAATATCTTCATCAATCTTTGCATTAATTGCCTCTAGATATGCATTAATATCTATTGCTGGTACAGTACCAATGGACTTCAAATAACTCACAAGTTGAAGGAAAAATGTGAAGAGAGACACATTCTTATTACTAAACTCAATCTCGTTTACTTCGCGACTTTCATACACTTTTTCTATATACTTACGATTATCCTTGATTGGGTCTATATATTCAGGTACAGTCTCTTTATAATCAATATAAAAACTACCAGCATCACAGAAGCATCCCAAATCCAAAGTCTGTAAGCCCTTCAGTTTTTCTAACTGCTTTATTACCGTATCGTTCCCACGGTACGAACTCGTTGTAGTTAAAATACCACCTATTATCTTAGTCAATGCTCTGGCAGGCGTAGTTTTTCCTGAGGAGACCATACTAATACTTGTTCTTTTCAGTTTACGCACGCTCTCAACTTTCTGGGCTGCATATTCTATATACCCTTTCACATCCTGTTTCACCTCAAATACGGCATACACGCTTTCTGCCGGTATATACATAAAACCATCTTGTTTGAATATGAAAGGTGTGTAAATCGCATCATAAATGACTACGTCCATCTGTTCGCTAACATTGCCTGTCGAATCTATCACTATAGCCTTATCCACTTTATATCTGTCAGGAAGATAGGTTCGTAGAAACTCAATCCAATGTTGCTCCGTAGCATCACCTTTGCTGCCGGGATGTTCAATAAATTCCCTGTTTACATTCAAGCTGGCCAACATTTGGTTCTGCAAGCCATGAAATAAATCCCTTAAATCTATCATTTTCTTGTATTCCAACAATTGATTATTCATATAACAATAAAACTTATGAGCACTAAGTCCATTACTTCTAACACTGACTATCAGTAGTAACGGATTCTCAATGACCACTTCCTTCTCAATATCTATCATAGCCGCCAAATCTGTACTGCTATATTGTGTGGAACCATTTGGATGACTATGCCATTCACCCACATATTGCAACCCCTCCTTGGCTAATTGTTCCCATACATTTTCCAAACCCTTGGTAATGCGCATAAACTTTGTCCTGCCAGTCAATTTTTCCACAGGCACCACAACTTTTTCTATATACACTGTATGCTTATCTTTAGAATATCGTCCAGCGAGCATCCCTCCGTTCTCATTGGGATATTCGCCCTCTGCTTGCAACTGTATTTGGTTGAACACAGAGGCCTGTATCTCTATATATAAATTATTACTAGACAAATAGTACTTCATAATTTGTTTATTTTTAAACTCAGGTCGTCTTCTGTTATATAAAAATCACTTAATGGTTCCTGCTTGCTCAACATCTTGATAATATGCTTCACGGCGACTTGCACTTTGCATTCTATGTCATTATACGAAGCCTTAAAGGTTGGATTCCAACAACCTGTAGGATTGTACATGTCGGTTTCTACATCGTGTTTAAGTAAGCCATAAACCAACAAAACAGTCTCTGTCACATTAGGAGAAAAAGCACATATCAAATCTTGTGCGTGATTGGTTATTGAGAGATTAACCAATTGGGCTTTCGTCCCAATAGAATCCATTACCCGCATCAGTTGATTATCCGTAGTACAATCAAATATCACATCAAACTCGTCAAAGAACTCTGCAAGATCACTTTTGTCCTCATGCCCTGTCGCATATGTTTTTATCACTAAGTCAGCAATAGACTTCAAACTGGTACATTCAACATGAGGCGAAATCTGCGTCAGTAAACTCGTTATATCCAAGGTTTTCTCAATTATACCTGTATAAAAAGGATATGCAGACCGGCAAACATTACCAGGTTCCTTATTGTCTATGTCATATAGAGTCAGGTTTTTCGCACCACATCTTGTTAGAGTTTCAGCCAAAATACTTCCTATAGCCCCGACACCCATAATCAGCATTTTCTTATTAGCCAGTTCTATGGGCATAGCTCCACGCCCAAAGAAATACTTATAGGAAATATCCACGGTTTCTGCCCATTGGATTTGTCCTTGCCTAAAATCAGTGAACCAAAGCCTATTCTTACCAGTGCCCACCCGCACAGGTTCTATCGGCAGATCATCCATGAAGAGAATCATTGCCTGCCAGTGAACGCCACCTTCGGGAATTTTATATCCACAAAACAACGGGAAGAAATCACACTTGCCTCTATGCGATACCACAAAACTATGGATATAGTTTTTTTGACTCTGCGAGAAAAGTCCCCTGATAGAATTGTAATTCTCAACAATAAACTTGTTGTATGCCGATGGAATGTTGTTCAGCAGACAATATACTCCCTTAAACGACCTTAATTCTTGGTAGGACTTACTAATCCTACAGAACATTTCCGTATTCTTTACCTGTACGCACGACACAAACTTTTGTACCACATAGTTGATAACTGGCGTGTCTTTTTTACGACCTGTTGGTAATGTCGTATAGTGTACTATTCCGTAGTCTCCTTCAGTAAAATCTTCTTGAGTCTCTGCGAAACAGAAAGTATAATACTGCCCGCGAATCGTATGATGATTCACTACCAAATGCTCGTAGTGAGCATCCTTTTCTCCCCTTACATAGTATTTCTCGCCCCATTCCTTCAACTGTTTCAAGTCGTTCACAAACTGACTCTCTGCATTATCATATTCCGCAGGGTGCATGCAAAGATTACCGCCCTGCATAATGTGTGGATAATCCAGCAGATTTTTATTTTGAAAACGAATAGGTTCCATGCCCATAATTTTGAACGGATAAGTAGGACTGATCTCTACATACCATTCCAAGTCAGCATGTTCTTGATCTGTAACCACGGTAATACGGCCTTTTAAGGAGCCTGCTTCATCAATGATAAAATCTTCAATAAGACTAATACCGTGAATGGAACCTATCAATTCCTTTATTTTATCTGCTGTCATCATATTTTACTATCCAAACCGTTTTGTACTTGTTGGGTAAGCCGCACCAGCATCTTTCTCTTTATATCCGCAATATTTTTCGTTTACCTTGAAGTAGTAGGGCAAATATAAATCAGGATTACTCTCTATGTTGTTGAGCATGCTTTCCATATCAGATTTAAACGATTGTCTATCGTAGTCCTGCATAGTCCCTACGACATCGTTGTTCGTGTTACCCGGGTCAAAAAGGTGGAAACTACTTTCCGTGATGTGGTCACGTAGATACTCCATCGTGTATTTTAATCTTGGCCAAAGACCCATATCACCATTATAACCATCTAAGGCTCTAATTACGGCCAGTTCAATAATGAAAGACTTATATTTCTTATCTTTTTGCTTTTTCCATATTTTAAGCAGACGAATAATTTGACGCTCACTCGACTTACCTTCGATATGCGAAATCTGCTTCTGGATATTCGTTTTCTGGCTTGATCCCTTTTTGAATCCCCAATGGTCTTCATTAAAACATAGGTTCAAATCATGCGAATCAAGATAGTTATCATCGCTTAGTTCTCTACCAGGCACCACATCAAGTTCAACCGGCTTTTCATCTCCCTCTTCAATAGGGAAACTTACACCGATTGAAACCTTTTGCCTGCGAATAGTCACACCAGTATTCTTATATTCCTCTGCAAGGAAATCGTGTACGCTATCAAACATCTCCTGTAATGTTCCGAAAGCATTACGCTTGAACGGCTCCACCAAATCAAGGTCAAACTTTACATTGGTGGCGGTATGCTTAGCAAAACTGCCAGATTCAAACGATGGATACTTATCGCTACCATAGTGGTTGTGCATCTTAGCTTTAATCTCTTCTCTACGTTTTTTTACTTTATTCACGAAATCCTGGACGTGACACATTTTGTGTGTATCTAACACTTCTCTTAAATGTTTGTTATTGTCAAAACTCATATTTTCTATAAATGTATATATTATAAATTAATTAATAACTCTATCACCTTATGTACCTCCGAATATGCTTTCAAGTCCTCCGGCGATTCTTTACAGAGTTGGCACAACTTTTCTGAATTTATCACCGCCCGTTCCAAATCACCATTCTCTGTTAGATATTTATAGAGATTGGTGCGTATGAAATATCGTTTTGTCTTTTCATACCCTGGCATATATTTCTGCAATTCGGGAAGCAGTTGTTCGTAACTTTCATATCGCCGACAAACCACATTAGGCAAGAAGTGGAGCAGAAACCAAAATTCCGTGCAAGGATTCGTTTCTACAAATATCACCTTTTCGGCATATTTCTTCTTGCTATACTCTTTCTTTGCTCGTTGGTACAGTTGCATTTCAGATGGGAACTGGAATAATCTGTCCATATCAAACAGACCTACAATATAATCATATTGCTTGTTCAAATAAGATTCTACCAGTTTTAGAATATGGTTGATGTCGCTGTGCTGCGGAAAATCCGGAGCGACCTTGAAAGGATAACGACACGCAACCCTCAGAGAATCGAAATAGAACCATTCTGTTTCTCCCTCGCCTATGATGGCGATACTTTTTGTTACTGTCCGCCCCATATCATTAATCGTTTAGGTTAATATACTGGCTACCCAAGAACGGCAACTTTACCAATTTCCCCTGCTTATAGGCATTATACGGAGAAAGATTCTTATGCAGTCCAAGAGAAGAAAGACGTACAATTTTAGTTTCGCCGAGTTCGTCTTTATCGGTGAACCATATTGTATCACGGCGAATGAAATCCTCATTCAGAAGATTGATGTCGTGTGTGGTCAGTAGCATTTGGGATGTTCCGTTACTGTTTGCCAGAAAGACTTTCAGGAAATAAGCCAATAGTTCATAGTGAATGCTTGTTTCAACTTCATCAATGGGCACGAACCGATTGGTCTTTAACAGGTAATTTAAAATTACAGCCATTCCTAAGAACCTCATGGTGCCATTGGACTCGTATTCTTCCGACAAATCATATACTTTATCGCCTGCCTTATGCTTGAAGGTCAGTTCCGTATTTGTAATTTTCCCCTTTCTAAGCATTTCAGCCTTTGCATCTTTATCAATAGGAGCATTTTGAATCAGTTGTTCCAATTCAGGGGTAATCAGTTCTTCCTCTTCGTGTAAAACAACATCTTCGATATTGAAATCGGACGCTTTCAGGAAATTTAAAATGAATTTCTTCAAATCTCCTGCCTCGTCTTTATCCAATCGTGATTTGACATATCCCGAAAGCAACATACCGGGAGCCAGTACATCTTTTACCTGCTTGGCAAAATAATCGTACACATCATTCAGCCTTGTCCGTTCCACGTTGCTTTTGCCAAATGCGGCAAGCACACTGCAATTATTGATAGTGTTTCCGGAAATTACATCCTGACTTTTCTTTGTCATTTTCAGATTTACACCAAAGTCGATAGTCGAGGAATCTGTCGCGGTATCATAACTTCGGTTATACAGCTTGGTCGGGCGAATGGAATCATAAACAATCAATGTTTCGGAATAGATATGCTTTGCATCCAATTCAAAACTGAGGATGTACTTCGACTGATTGATATAGAATACCATTGACATATTTGTCTTTTCGTTCCTTGAAGTGTCATCCAACATGAAAGGGACAACCCCGGTTTTCTCAGTCCGGTCTTTAGGCATTCTCAAAACCAGCATCTTGAAAAATTCGATGGCATTCAATATATTCGTTTTACCGGAAGCATTGGCACCGTAGATGATTCCCACTTTCAGCAATCTTACCCCGTCCTTAACTTCATACGAATACTCATCAGACATAAAAGTATCTGCCGATGGCTCAAAACTGATTTTCTGAACCGATTTAATGGAGAAAAAATTCTCAATGCTAAACTCTGCTATCATAATCGTTGATTTTATCTGTTGTATGATGCAAAGGTACAAATAAAATCTTATACAACAAATCATAAATACAATTATTGTAGAAAAATTACGGAAAATAGACGCAAAATCAATAATTTGTCATTTGTTGGAGATTTAAATAAACCTCTGATTATCTCTGGAAAGTGTTGACAGATTTGAGGACGGTAAACGAATATGATTTATGCAGCCGGAGAAATTAATTATCCAATGCCATTTGCGCCATCCCTTGATTTTGTTTACGGTGGCTAAATAGTGGTGCTAAAATGGTACTAAATTGCAAAACCACTCTTTTATACATTATATAAAATATAGTAAATCAGTTTGTTGTAGAATTTTATATCTTGTAACCCACGATTTCCTGAATTTTCAACCCTTTAATCGGTTCATAACTTACATTTCCGATGGCTCTGGTAATATGCTGTTTGGTAGTACGTAAATTACCTTCTTCAATAAATGCAAGTGGATTACCATCATTGGCATATCCATAATATCCATTTGAATATTTATAAGGAATGAAAGGAGCTATCTGATTGATCTGCGAAAAGATGTTAGACATTTCACCGGTAAAACCACTCACCGGTTCTTGTGCCTCCCCATAAGTAAAAGAAAGATTCATACCTGCCGTGAACTTGCCCATCTTGGCATTCATATTGCCTCGCACCGAATAACGGTCATATTTAGCAATATCTATAATACCGTCCTGTCCCAAGTAACCAGCAGAAAACATATAGGTCATTTTATCCGTACCACCTGAAATTTCAGCGCGGTGGCTATGCTGCAAACCGGTCTTATAAAATAATCCCTGCCAGTCTGTATCCGGATAATTGTCAGGATCCGAACCATTTCTGAACTTTTCGATCTCTTCATCTGTATAGATCGGATTCTTTCCTTCGTTAACCATAGCTTTGTTATACAACTTCGCATATTCCCACGAGTGCAGATATTCAGGAAGAGCCGTAGGTTTCTGCCACCCCACATAGCCATCATAACGAAGCGTGGGAGCTTTATCTCCTCCTTTTTTAGTAGTAATCAAGATTACTCCATTTGCCGCACGCGAACCATAGATAGCAGCTGAAGAAGCATCTTTCAGTACCGAGATGTTCTCGATATCGCTGGGATCCACTTCATTTATGCTGGATACCGGCAAACCGTCTACCACATACATCGGATTAGAATTATTCAGAGTCCCGACACCGCGTACCCGTATGGTTGTATTATCATTTCCCGGCTGCCCCGTCCCGGAGATAACCGTTACTCCGGGCAAAAGTCCCTGAATCGCATTCGAAACGTTTGTTACCGGACGATTCTGCAACGACTTGGAATCGACAGCAGCGACAGCTCCCGTTAAGTTTACTTTCTTTTGAACCCCATATCCTACTACAACCACCTCATCCAGGGTCTTCGTATCTTCCTTCATGATGATGTTAAACGCATCTTTTCCTTTTGTCGACACATCTTGTTGGAGATAACCGATATAACTGATAATCAAAGAAGCATTTTCCGGAACTTCCAGTGTGAATTCCCCATCCAGATTTGTTATCACCCCATTGGTACCGACTCCTTTTTCCACGACATTCGCACCAATAATCGGTTCGCCCGTAGCATCCTTCACCACTCCGGATACTTTTTTCTTTCGGGAACCGGACTGTTGGTCCGCTTTTTTTTCAATAAAATAAATCTTATTGTTTTTTATTTCAAAAGTTACCTTCGTTCCTGCCAACAGTTTAGACAATGCTTCATCCAGACTGGCATCTTTCACTTGAATAGAAATTTTGCGATTCACATCGATCAACTGATCGCTGAATACCAACCCCATTCCTGTTTGTGCTTTTATAGAAGACAGTATTTTTTCTACCTTCTCATTATTAAAATTCAAAGAAACTTTTTGTGACCATGCCGAAACAGTGAAGCCAAATAAAAGAACTCCTAAGAGCAACAGCATTTTCGTTCTGGTTCTTGTTTTCATTTCATACAGTATTAAATTAATTATTTTTATAGTTTATAAAAAGGCCTTTCTATATAAGCTAACACACCATCGAAAAGAAGGTATGAGTGCTATTTTTATTTTTCTGCAAAAAAAGATGCAGAGAAATGATAGGTCTTGCCCTTATGTAGTTGTACATGCCTTCTAACATCCCCACAAACCACCTCGTACCGTTCATTTTGCCGTGCATACAAAACAGCTTCTATCAATTTTCCCGCTTTCCAGGTAATGTCCAAAGTATGTCCTCCATAGATTTTTATACCTTTTATAGAACCATCGGCATAATCACAAGGCCAGGCCGGCAAAAGTTCTATTTTTCCCTTCTCGGTATAAACCAGCATCTCCATTAGCAGGCGTGGGATGCTCAAGACTGCATCCAAATTGTATACTTGATGTTCCGGATCATGTGAAGTGACCAATCCGTCATATAAATAATGACGACGACTGAAACGGTCCAGATTTGTTTTTACCTTATCTATATCGCCCAGACGCACTGCCTGAAGAGCCACATGAATTAATCCATGGGCAGAACCGGTATCGAAAGCAAAACGTTTGTTTAATGCGATACGTGCTGCATGTATAAGACGAGGATCTCCCTCCGACTTACCCAACTGCGAACCGGGAAAAACCGGATAGAGATGCGAAAGATGTCTGTGATTATATACGTCCTGATAAGCTTCATCAATCCATTCGGCCAAGGCCCCTTCGTCATTAATCTGGTAGGAAGGCAACCGTTGCAGGTAATTATTCCATTTAGCCAATTCTTTTTTGTCAGCACGAAATGTACGCCCCATCTCAAGAAGCAAACGGAACACTTCTTTAGCAATAGCAACATCCATTGTAGCATCTTTGCTCAACCAGGTGTCAGTCCCCGGAGGAGCATTCTCGGGAGAAACACTGGGGCAAATGTGATATAAGCTATCACCATCCATAGTCAAGTAGTCTTCATAGAAGTCGGCCATTTCCCTGTATAGCGGGAACACATGTTTCTTAAGAAAAGCCTCATTACCGGTCAGCATGGCATACTCATAAAAAGGACGTATATTCCAGCCGGCACCACCGGGCCAGCACATCCAAGGAAAAGACCGTCCGAAATGGGTGAGATATCCACTTTCCGGATCATTATAATGGGCAACAATAAAGCCTCTGCACCCCAGATAATTTCGCGCGTTCAGTCTCCATCCGGGAAGCAGACTCTCCACATAACCAATATAAGATTTCGCACATTCATGCAAATTGCCCATAGATGCTGCCGAGACGGCCAAGTTGATATTTGAATCCCATACAAAGCCACCGATCCATCCGGGTTTCCATCCTCCTCCCCAGATTCCCTGTAAAGGAGGAGGATACTTGCCGGATGAAGAAATAAGCAAATAACGTCCCATAGCATGAATCTGCTCAAGAAACAAAGGAGTAACCCCATGCTTATGAATATCGGAAAGCATTTTCTCTGTCGAAGTCGTTTTCCAATCGGAAGAACAGCCTAAATCCAATTGCATGCGGCGAAACATTTCGGCATGTTTCCGACTGTGAGGTAACAACAGAGTATTATAATCGAGCGGTAAACGTGACAACTCCCTTTGCACGGAAGGGCGTACCGACAAATTTGCATTCTCCAACGGAGTAATTCTCACAAGAACGAGTACCTCGTCAGCGTCTGCTATTCTCAAAGAATCACCTTCGGTAATCATACTTCCCCCTTTAAGAGACACTCGGGCCAATCCCTCATAACCACCGGCATCATATTTGTAAGCGGCACGGTAAGATAACCATCCTGAAAATACTTCTGTACTCACCGATGAGAAAGCACTATCCAGATTATGCTCAAAATGAACTCCTTCACGTCCCGGAGTCTCCTTAAGCCCCAACACTAAATTTATCTTTCTTTGTCCGGTTGCTTTCAGACGGAGCACATTGACATTATGCTCTCTGGATGAGAATACAGATTCCGTCACTCCTCCTCTTCCACCCCAAAAGGCGGAAGTCTCACCCGTTTCCAGATCAAGTTGTCTTCTATAGCCATTCTCTGCCTGTAGAGTGGTATCGGTATACCGAATGCACAGATCAAAAGCTGGATGGGGTATAAGAGGCCAGCGCTGTACGGCTCCCATAGCAACCAATTGCCGGTCAGCTTCACCGGTCATCAACTCATCTGCTGCATCGCTTCTCCCGGATTCTATCAACCGGCGCACTTCCGGAAGAAGCGAAGCTGTTGAAGGAACCGCTACTTTATGACGATCCCATCCTCTTATAAACAATTCCTCGTGGACACAGATTATTCGTTCCGATCCCGGTTGCCCCATCACCATCGTCCCGTGGCGGCCATTGCCGGTGACAAATGCATCCTGCCATGATGTGGCAGGTTTCTCCGCCCAAACCACCCATCGTCCGGACGAAACAGAAGAAGATGGATGATGTACCGTACCGTAAGTAGTTGACAATGACAGACAGGCCATCAAAAGTGTAAACAGATATTTCATATAAACACATATTTGCTGTGATATCTCTTGTGTATAGATATCCGGTTCATACTTGAAATTAAATATTCTTAAAGGCCCTTTTACTACATAAGCTAACACCCCATCCGAAAGAAAGTATGAGTTTCCATATAAGAGCTTATCTAAAAAAATAGATGCAGCTCCTGAACAGGGTCTGCATCTATCTATAGAATAATAATTCAATCAATCTATTTTTCCTTCTGAATTTCGAATACCCCATCTTCCGTTTGCAAGAAACGTATCCATGAAACCGCTTCCAAATCACGCAATACATCGTCCACATTCACTTTGCTGGTAGATAGAGTAAACCTGTTATTCAATAGGGTGGAATCACGCACCACAAAATGAACATCATACTGCCGTTCCATGACCTTTATAATATCTCTCAGCGGAGTAAGATAAAAATTCAGGCTATTGGAACGCCAGGATGAAATCTGGCTCATATCATCCGGTTTGGTTATCTGGCAAATTCCGGATGTCCGGTTGTATTCGGCACTTTCACCCGGTACAAGAGGATATTCCTTGTTCTTGGTATCTTTCAACAGCACGCCTCCTTCTTCCAAGGTGACCCATACATTGGGTTCTGACGGATATGCCTTTACATTAAATTTAGTTCCGGTGACCTTTACTTCAACACCTTTCAAATCGATGATAAACGGACGCTTCTTATCCTTAGCGACCACAAAAAAGCCTTCTCCCCATAACTCCACACTCCGACTGAACAGACCGAACTTCTTGGGATACCGCAAACGGGTATCCGAATTCAACTGTATAACTGTTCCATCTTGCAGAACAACCTGCATTTGCTCTCCGCAAGGAACCTTTAATTCAGCATATTCTGTGGCAGAAAAGACTCCGGTTCTGTCAGCCAGAAACCAAAGAAATATACTAAGGAATAAAAAAGGAATCAATACCGCTGCCGCTATCAGTCCGCGACGATAAGAAACTATTTTTTTCTCAGGTTTTATTTGCCCGATGAAGCGTTCCCGCATCCGTTCTTCCGGCACCGGATGGTCTAACCATTCCCGGGCCCGTTCTTCGGTGAGCCGTGCAGACTCGCTCTCCAAACGCCCCGACAAATATTCGCTACCCTCTTCTGTAGCAAACCATTCCGCAACCAATCCCGCTTCTTCCACAGAAGCTTCGTTATTGAGCACTTTATCTATAATCGCATCATCTATTTTCATTTCGACTTTTCTTTATCTAATAATAAAAACACTTCATCAACTTAAAAGTATGAGTTGCTGCTCACTCTAAAAAATGAATCCACAATACATGAAGTAATACAATTAACGATTCAATCTCCGCACGGAGTATCTTAATGGCCTGAGTATAATGGGACTTTACGGTAGGCACCGTGATATGCATCTCGTCCGCTATTTCCTGGTTAGAAAGTCCTTTTTCTATTTTCAGGCGGCATATTTTCTGTTTTTGAGGAGGTAGTTTACCGATGGCAGTCCGAAGATGTTCCCTGAAATCTTTATCTTCAAAATTCTTCAGAAAACTGTCGTCCGCTTCTTCGTTCCGTTGAGCCATCTCGTAATGCTTTTCAAAGACAATCTGCCGATGTCTCAACTCGTTCATAATGTAGTTTTTCAGGATGGTGAACAACAGGCTTCTGATGCCGGATTGAAATTCAAAACTGGAACGTTGCTCCCACAATTTCATAAAAGTATATTGCACTGCGTCTTCAGCCTCTTCACCTGATTTAAAATACCGATAAGCCAGCGCATACAACAAGCGGTTATACCGTTCGAAAACAGTAACAAAAGCGTGCTCGCTGCCTTTACGGAGTTCAGCATACAGTTTCTGGTCAAAATCTAAAAATTGATTCATTATCGAATATTTCTCACTTGGTGATCTAAGGTCCTGCTTTTAGAAATGGCAAAGATAAGAAAAAACAGTTTGAACCTTATCCTCTTTGAGAATGTTTTAACTGTAGAATCTTAAAACAATAACGGTTATGGAGAAATATCTTATTCACAGTAATGAGCTGCACCTGATCGATCAAGAAAGAATCCACCAGGCAGTAGAGCAGATGGTAGAGTCATTGGATATGGCCGCCGGATCTACATTCAGTTTTGACCTTTACAAAGTGGTGGAAACCTATTTCAAGGATCTGGATAAACGGAGAGAGATAAACCATCTGTTAGGCATCACAGACAACACGTATGATCCTACAGAAGATTTCGGAGTGTGTTAATTGGTTAAATATAAATTTGCAAAAAGGGTGATTGCTTCTTCAGAAGTAGCCACCCTTTTTGAATATTCATCAATTCGGAGCCTGATGAACCGTAAGTTGCGGGAAGGGAAAATTGATGCCTTTTTCATTGAACGTAGCATAAATCGTCTTGTTTATGTCGAAATAAACGCCCCAATAATCGCCACTCTCCACCCAAACACGGACTACAACATTCACACTACTGGCATCCAGCGCATGCAGAGCTATAAACGGAGCAGGATCATTGAGAATACGCTTATCGGCGGTCAGCACCTCACGTACCACTTTTTCCACCTTATTATAGTCTTCACCATAATCGACGCCAAAGATCCATTCAACGCGGCGGGTCTTCTGGTTACTATAGTTAGTCACCACTCCACTGCTTAAAGCCCCGTTGGGCACATAGATGAGCTTGTTGTCGGCAGTTGTCAGGATTGTATGGAATATCTGAATTTCCTTGACCGTACCGGAAACACTTTGTGCTTCGATCCAGTCGCCTACCTTATAGGGTTTGAACAGTAAAATGACCAGTCCGCCGGCAAAATTTTGCAAATTACCGGAAAGCGCCATACCGACAGCCACACCGGCAGAAAAGCAGCAAACGAAGTCGTCTCGACGCCCAATGCGCCTACCACGGAAACAATTAATAGTACGGTAAGAAGGATATTAACGAGACTCTTTACAAAAGTCTTGATACTGATATCCACGTTTCTCTTATCCATCACCCGGCCGACCAGACGGTTCAGCATCCGGATCAGAAAACGTCCGACCAAAAATACAATGACCGCTTTCAGAATATGTCCTCCGGCCTGTATGCCCGAGTCTATCAGTTGTTGGGTGATCAGTCCCAACTTAT
>OGPG01000269.1_pt1 | contig 53423 bp, 82 predicted proteins | sample 1552851 | NCBI WGS metagenome assembly OGPG01 (sample SAMEA2579909, study PRJEB22360) | human gut metagenome | biome: human gut; feature: human-associated habitat; material: faeces | place: Denmark | collected 2008/2010 | reverse complement strand
AGAGGTGCACATGTTAGAAAGTACGGTACGTGAGATATAAGGAGTAATTAACCTTGGAAGTAGCGCAAAAGGATTTAGTCCTTGATTGGGTGTTCGAATCGCCCCGTCTCCACATGAAAATAACAATCACCAAACAAGAATGCCAGACGATAGTATGGAATATAAGACAATAATCAAAGGGAACGCTCCTTCTAAGGCTAATTGCTATAAGATAGTATCAATCAACGGGCACGGATGCCTAGCCAAAACTCATTCCTTGAAAAAGTATGAGGAATCCTTTATTTGGCAGGCAGGAAAGTTGAGGGATTTGAATATCAACGAGCCATTTGAGTTCTATATTGATGTGTACTACCCAAGTAAACGGAGCGACCTTGATAATGTATTAAAGCTACAATTAGATGTGCTTCAGCGAATCAAATGCATTAAGAACGACAATAATTGTTGTCTTATTCATGCACGCAAGTTTGTAGACAAGGAAAATCCACGTGTGGAGATAACGATTAGGACTTTGGATTAAAAAAATAAGATTTTCATTTGGTATTTTGAAATTTGAGTGTATCTTTGCGGTGTTCACGCCAAGAACAAGACTTATGAAAGAGATTAACGTGCATATTTTTATGTTCGTTTGTAAGCGTAATATTGCAAAAATATAAGGCTATCAAATCCCATTGGATGCTCGTTATCTCTAACAGTGTCGGTTCTTGGCGGAACGGGAGGCGATAGCCTTTCTTGTTTTTAATAACTCAAATTTCGTTCAATGCCAAGAACCAACGAAGTCAGAGTTAAGGTGAATAATAGTAACCTTATTACATCTGCGCCCAGCAGTGCGAAAACTGTATCTTATGAAAATTTCTTAATCGAAAAGAATTGCAAGAATGAAGCTTATGCCTTCATCCTTTCGCAAGGATTATTTCGGCAATTCCAGGATTACCATTTTAGTCATCATTCGGATGATCCGCACAAGGATTGTCTAAAGTTCTTGTTGTCGAATATTTAAATTCTAACTAAATGGCGGAATGAGAGACTTCCGCCTATATCGCTATTGTCTAACATTTAATCATGACAATATGAAATCAATTAAAGAAGTAATTAAGGAGATAGAGCACATTCCGAAATGCCCCAGAAGTGGAGAAATTAACCTTTACTACCTAATAAAATTACATATCAAAAAGGGAGGAAAGGCAGCATGAGAGATAGTTTTATTTTCTACAGAAGTTTTTACGAGGCAATCAAAGATTTGCCGAGAGATATTCAGGGTGAGATTTACACGGCTATAATGGAGTATAGCCTATATGGTAAGGAAACTGAAAATCTAAAGCCGGTTGCCAAATCTATTATGTTGATGGTAAAACATTATATAGACCAACAAGGAAAACCTGGCGGATTTAAGGGAGTAAATTCTGATGAAAACAACATTATTAGAAATTCTTCAGAAATGAAAAAATGGCGTAATGATGTTTTTAATAGAGATAAATTCATTTGTCAGAATTGTGGGAAGCATGGTGGACAATTGAATGCACATCATATTAATCATTTGCATTATATCCTGATTTGAGGTTTGATATTGATAATGGAACTACCTTATGTGAGAGTTGCCATGTTGAGTTACATAAATCAGAACGAGAATGGGACAAGAAATAAAAAGGAAATCTTTTGTTTTTAATATAGAATGGCAGGAAGTGTTGATGGATTATCCACCGGAGGTCAGACTTGAAGTGTACGATGCAATTATAGAGTATGTTGCATCGGGGACACTATCGGAGCTGAAACCGTTGGCTAAAATGGCATTTTCTTTTATAAAGAAACAAATAGACTACAACAATGATAGATACGATGATATTGTTGCAAAAAGAAGCGAAGCTGGGAAAAAAGGCATGGCTAATCGCTATCAAAAGGTAACAAACGTAACAAGTGATAACAAAGATAACAAGTGCTATCAAAAGGTAACAAACGTAACTATAAATGATAATGATAATGATAATGATAATAAAGAATCTACTAACGTAGATAAGAAAGAAAGTTTTCCTAAATCCGATTATGAACGATTCAATGAATGGCTCAAAGAACATACACCTAATGTTCTTAAACTTCAAAGACAAATAACCGAAGAGGAATTTCTCAAATTAAAAAAGAAGTATTCATATGATCAGATAGTAGATATACTTCAAAGTATGGATAATTACAAGGATGCTCCTAAAAAGTATACCAGTGTATATCTAACATTTCTAAAGTGGGCAAAGAAAGAATATGGAAGTTAACATACAATTACGTGATGAAGATGCCGAGAAGCTAGTTCTTGGTACAATAATATCAAGAAGAGACGCATTGGAGGAAGTTAGAGAATTACTAAGTAATGAGTGCTTTTATAATTCATTTCATCAAGACATATACAAGGCTATTATTCAAGTAGCATCTACTGGCGACAGACCAGATATGATTACGGTTAAGAATAAACTTGTTGCTAATGGTGTAGAGTTTGAATTAGTTGCATTTATGACCTTAGCATCTAATATGACATTTGATTTAGGGCAATATGCTGCAAGACTTCATGATCTTGCTATCAGGCGAAAGTTTTATGAAATTGGACAATATCTTGTATCAAACTCATATACAGAATCTGAAGACATATTGGATGTGACCAATACTGTATCAGACCAACTATCATCGTTGTTTAAATCAAGTAGTAGTGTAATATCTACGATCAATGAAGGTCTTGAAAATGTATATCACATGATAAATGAGAATTTATCTGGAAGTAAGCCGTTAACTGGCACTCCTACCGGATTTGAGAAAATAGATAATAAGTCGGGAGGATTGCAAAAATCAGACTTGATTATCATTGCTGGAGAGACATCACAAGGAAAGACTTCGCTAGCGGTGTCTATAATGCGGAATGCTGCATGTTTAGGCACTAAGATAGCCATGTATTCGATGGAGATGAAGAAAGAGCAAATAACGGCTCGTATTCTTTCAATGGAAAGTGGAGTTCCTGCGAATGAGATTATGTATTCCCGATTGTCCGAGTCACAATTGCAATCTGTAGACAAGGGAATTGGCAAAGTATCTGGTAAGGGTATATATTTCGATGATCGTAGTACTTCCAACATAGATACAATCCTTTCGTCTATTCGGTATATGAAGTTAAAATTCGGAATAGATGGTGCTATTGTTGATTATTTGCAGATTCTCAATGTAAACATGAAGGGAGCTAACAAAGAGCAGCAGATGGGAGATGTGGCACGGAGACTGAAGAATCTTGCTAAAGAGCTTGATATTTGGATTATTGCTTTATCTCAATTGAATCGGGATAACATGAATCCGGTTCCATCTCTTGCAAGGTTGCGGGATAGTGGACAGATAGCAGAAGCAGCAGATGTAGTTATGTTAGTTTATCGTCCGGAAGTGAAAGGTAAATCATATCCGGGAGATTTTTCTAATGTAGATACAAGAGGCACTGCAATGATAGACATAGCTAAAGGGCGTAATATAGGATTACTTAAATTCATTTGCGGTTTTAATGCTTGTACTACATGCTTTTATGAATTGGATAGTGTGCCTGTTTTAAGTTACAATATGAGTAATGAAGAAGATGATCCGGCTTTTTAACGTCATTGAACTGAAAGGATCATCCCGAAGGTGAAGATGTATGTTTTTTAATAAACACATAAATTATGCTAATAGGAACAACAAATCTTAATACGACTCTCAACCTGACGTATGTGTTGACAGATGTCGTAGAAACTCTTCTCCTTGACATGAGAAGTGAAATGAAAAAGCAGGGTTATGATCTGCGTCACGATGCCAAGCACAATTTCAACACGGCGATAGCCGCTATACGCTGGCTGAAGCAAGATGTAGACAAGACTTAGCTTTCTACTCAGGAGAACTTCGGAAACGACTCAGACTGTCTCCTTGCCTTCATCAAGCTGCTGATAGATCGCTGCGGTGACGACGACAAGGAAGAGGTAGCAGAAAAATTGGCTAAATGTGGTATGGTCGTAGTACAAGATGAAACATTCTATGTGGAACCAAAGAAAGAAGATCAGGCGTCCTAAGTACTCATATGCTCCCATCGGTAGCCGGTGGGCAGTTTATCACTGGTTGGAGATAGGAGATATCCTCGAGGTAGACAAGGTTGGTGAATTCCCCCACCTGTGAGGAAGCCCGCAAGGAGTGTTACCGGCTCAACGGCTGGAAATATGAAGAACCTGAGAAGAGAAAAATAACCTCAAATATTAATAATTTAATTTTTTTACATTATGAATGAAATTTATTGGATGACCGTAGTTGGTAACCTGTCCACCGCGTTTATGGTCGTATGGATTGTAGCTTTGATAGTTATCGTTATCATGCTGTTTACTCTGCTGGTAACGGAAGGTGATATAATAGAAGATGAGGGTGGAAAACACAATTTTTTTAAATGGTTGAAGCGCTTTGTTGTCTGTGGTGTAATAGCAGCGATGGCGAGTATTTTCATTCCATCGACCAAAGAAATGCTTCTTATCTATGGTGTCGGTGGCACGATTGACTATATCAAGACGAATGATACGGCAAAGCAGCTTCCGGACAAGTGTATCAAAGCGCTTGACCGTTTTGCAGATAAATATATTGACGAACCTGAAAAAGACAAATAATTATGGGAATGCACACATGGTTTGAATGTAAGATCCGTTACGAAAAGGTAATGGAGAACGGAATGCAGAAAAAAGTGACTGAATCTTATCTGGTAGATGCTCTCAGCTTCACGGAGGCGGAAGCACGGATAATAGAAGAGATGACTCCCTTCATCTCTGGAGTGTTTACCGTCTCTGATATCAAACGCGCCAACTATAGCGAGATATTCCCCAGTGACGCTGAATGCGATGATCGTTGGTTTAAATGTAAGCTATCTTTCATCACCCTGGATGATAAGAGCGGAGCCGAGAAGAAGACAAGCACCTATGTGCTGGTACAGGCTTCGGACCTCGAACGGGCGAAGAAGAACCTTGATGCCGGCATGAAAGGCACAATGGCAGACTATCAGGTGCCCTCAGTCGTAGAAACAGCTATCATGGATGTATATCCTTATACAGCTGACAAGGATGCCAAGCTTGAATCGGACGAAAAGAAAAAGGAGGAATGAGTAATCCAAAGGTAGTTGCAGTCCTGCTCATTGTATGTGAGCAGGACTCCCTTAATGATCCGAAAGAAACGGTGAGCGAGGTTGACATGGAAGATGATCTGCTACAGATTAAAGTAGAAGGCACCAATTATGCGATAGATTCCTTCATACATGAAGAGAGTAAACGAGTACGTTTTGGCTGGCATACACGTGACAAGCCTTTCCATCCGCAAGATTTCAGACGGAAAGTCAACCGGCACCGCATCAGGAGCCGGTGCTTTTAAAGATAATTTAATTTCCATTTAAACGACAATCTTATGAACTTAAAAGAAAACAAAGCTAAAAAGTCGATGAGGGCTATCCTTCAGGATGTTTCCCGTGTGACGGGAATATCAAAGGTTCTGATCCTTTCTCGTGTCAGGAAACAGAAGGTGGCTGATGCAAGAATGCTATTCTGTCACATGGCTCGTAAGGAAGGCTATCTTTTGCGTGAAATAGGATCTTTCATCGGAAAGAGTTACTCTCGTGTATCGATGGCATGTTGTGATGTGGTACTGAGAAAAGAGACGTTTCGCCCATTCATTGACAAATTATCCGCATCCGTGAAGACGTTGCCTGATACAAGGAAAAGGAAATGTGTGCTGACACTAAAGGAAGGCGAACATGAATGGCAATTAAAGGCTTACCAGTCCCCTGTTGGGATACGACATGAGGGTAAACGTCCTGATAGGGTAATCATTGACTGTTATCAGGAGTGTAATCAGAAACAGTTATTAGAATTATCCAGATATCTGGAAACTATTGCCAAGGCAATGGCAATTCAAATTGAACAATCATGAATAAAATAAGACTAATACTTCGTTGGCTATTTATTCCGTTATGGATTGTACTGTTTTTTGTGTATTTGCTTATATGGTATATACAAATGAGTTGGTACTATTTCAGCTTTCAAGATTATTGGAATGCTTTTCTAATATTATGGGATAAAATAATGCTATTAATGAGATTAAAAACTAAATAAGTATGAGCGAAATAGAATATATAGAACAACCAAAAGCGATAGCTAAACTTGTTCATAGGTCGACCAAATCTATTATCCCAGTTTACAAACCAATGAATTGGTTTCAGAGACTAATGATAAGATGGTGTTTTGGGCTTAAATATGAAAGGATTAACTAATAACAATAGAGAAATGAAAGCAATAACAATAAAACAACCGTGGGCATCCTTGATAGTTCATGGTATCAAGGATATCGAAAATCGTACTTGGGCGTGTCCTGAGAAATACATAGGGCATAGGGTGTTAATCCATGCGAGTGGAAAACCTGTAGAAATGAGAAATCCTAATAGTGTATTTACTAAAGCTCAATGGGATAGCCTGCCTGTTGAGTTTCAACGAAAAATAATATGTGTAGAGGGCATTGTCAATTCTGCTATCATTGGAAGTGTAGAAATAGTTGGATGCTCTATCAATCATCCTTCTAAATGGGCAGAGAAATCCGATGATAGTAAAGGCTATTATGAAAATCCTATTTATAACTGGGTGCTGGCTAATCCTGTACTATTTAAAAATCCTATCCCGGCAAAAGGTAGACTATCTTTTTGGGAATATGATGTAGCATTAAAGGAGGATTAACTATGGGATTTACAACATCTTGTTTTATAAGAAAGAATACGCCGGAGCTTCTTACGAAGCTGGAGAATTTGGGGTATAAATCTGTTTCATTGATTGAAGATAGACCTTGTTTATTTACAGCATCATATTTAAATGCCTATCATTCTATTCCCCCTGAATGGTTTGATGATGATAATCCTCATGCAACGTATAATTGTGCAGACCGTATTGACTGCGGAACCAACGAGTCTTTGTTCCTAGCTATTGCTGCATTGAGAGACGATACTGACGATTCACAATGGTTTGTAGCAGATTCACCGCTTAGCGTTTCTTATGATGATATTGTGGGTAACGATCACTATTTTACAGAACCGAAGGGTAGCGTATTCTTTTGGGATATAAATTGGATGCACGCAACAATCATTTCCGGTAATTACCACAAGGCAACCGTTGAAGAGCTAATAGAACACTTTAAAGGAAAGAAGGAAATATGAAGAATATTAAAGATTTAACAATCAAAGTAACTTATCGAGTTGGACTTGGAAATGTTGAAGTCCCTGACGAAGTTTATAATGAATTAGCTAAAGCCTATGATGAAGGTGGTGATGTACCTGAATGGGATGATGAGCTTGAAAACGCAAAAGAATGGCTTAGTGATAATATTCGAGAAGCGGATGCAATGGAATGGGAATATGAGATTGATGATTTTCAAGATGAATAATTAAAAAATAAATTATGAAACAGACATTAGAAGAAGCAGCAAAAGAGCATCAAAACGGTTTCCCAACTTGTGAAGATGATTCTATTTGTGCCGGATTTATTAACGGAAGACGCCATCAATGTTATAAGTCGTTTATCGCTGGCGCCAAGTGGCAATCAAAGCAATCTCCGTGGATCAGCGTAAAGGACAGGTTACCGGAATTAGGAGATCCTGTATTAATCAGGCTTAAAGATGGTACAGTGAGGCTTGCAGTTTTGGATACAGACGATAATAGCGATGCATATTTCTGGAGTGATAATTATTCCTATGAAACGATTAGCGGTTGGGATACAACTCATTGGATGCCAATTCCTCCTCTTGAATCAAATGGTAACGAATTAAAGAGAAAGGAGAAATAAAATGAGAGTATCACTTAAAAAGGCTTTTACCATATTAGATGGAAGACTATCAACGAAAATGGATGATGTATATGAAATGCTGAATTTTATATTCTCCGAAAACCTTTATACACATCAAATTCCAACAGCTATGCGAAAGCTAAAAGAGCTTAATCCCGATTGGTTTTCGGATGGAGTAAACGTAGTTGACTCTATAAAGCAGAATTATAATACAAATGATTTTCAGGAGCTCATGGAGATTATTGATAAAGAGTTTTATGCTTATGAGATTGAGTTGGGAAAAGTTGAAGCGTTAATAAAATTTTCAGATGGATTATTCCCTAAGAATAAACACTCAAAATAAATCAGATATGAGTAAGATTATATTTCTCGACTTTGACGGTGTAATAACCACACTGAAAAGTAAATGGACTATTGATAATGAAAAGGTTGAATTGGTCAAACAGATTTGCGATGCGACCGGAGCCAAAATAGTTATATCTTCTTCATGGAGAAGATATACATTAGAACAGACTATTGAAGCTATTACAACAAGAGAGACAAAAATAGGTCATAATCCTTTCCCATATCCTGAATATATTATTGACATTACTTCAAGAATGTACGGTTTTAAATATGGGAATAAAGAAACGCACTATGGTTTATGTCGTGGCGTAGAAATAGACCGTTGGTTGTGGGAACATGAAGATGTTACTAATTATGTAATTCTTGATGATGATTCTGATATGTTGCTTTCTCAAAAGAAACATATCATAAAAACTCATGCTTTACGTGGAATATCCAAGCGTGACGTAAAAAGGGCTATTAATATATTAACTAAAACAAAATCAATATGAAACAAGAAATAGACAACAACCTTCTAGCTGATTGCTTTAAAGCAGCAATGAAAGAAAAGATGCTAAATAAAGACTGGGAAGTAAAGTTGTGGGCTTATTCGCGCTATAATGCACTGATATGGTCTAAAAATGTAAAATAATAAACTTAAATTATTAACTTTGTGATATATATCATGTGATATATATCACTAATCCAACGAAAAGACCATGAAACTGTCAATTAAACAAGAAAAATTTTGCAATTCGTACTTAGAGTGTGGCAATGCTTCCGATGCCTATAGATATTCCTATAACTGTTTGAATATGAAGCCGGAAACAATAAACGTGAAAGCTTCTCAACTTCTAAAAAAGGATAAGATTAGGATAAGGGTGGAAGAATTGCAATTAGAATTAAAAAAGAAGACAGCGATTACTAAAGAGAGGGTCCTGGAAGAGTTGGGTAAAATAGGATTTTCCACTATTGCTCATCTTCATAACACGTGGATTGAGCGTAAAGATTTTGAAAAGATTACAGATGACCAAAAAGCGTGTATTAAGAGTATATCTACCAAGATTATGAAAAAGAATGTTGGTACGCAGATCGTAGATGTAGAAATGGTAAAGATTGAGTTGTATGACAAGGTAAGAGCTCTTGAGGTAATCAATAAGATGATGGGATATGAGCGCCCGGGGGAAATGAAGGCAGATTTGCGGATAATTGTCGGAGACTGATATGGCTGAGATCGTTTATTCATATAAACTGTTTAATCCGTTATTCTGGCATTTGCGTGAGGCGTTTGCCAATACGGAACTCCGTTATATAATCAATAAGGGAGGTTCTTCTTCCGGAAAGTCGGTTTCTACTGCCCAGGCTCTTCTTCTTACTGTGTTGGCCGGCGAAGGAAATGTCCTTGTGCTTAGAAAGACAGGTGTTTCTATCAAGAATACTGTTTACGAAGAGTTTAAGGAGCAGATTAAAAAGCTTCAAATTGGTAGTTTTTTCATTCCGGTAGAAAACTCAATACGTTGTATAAACGGGTTTCGAATAGATTTTTCCGGTCTTGATGATCCTGAAAAGATTAAGTCGATAGCTAATTATAGGCGTATTCTCCTTGAAGAGGCTAGTGAGTTTGAATACGAAGACTTTGTCCAGATAACTTTTCGTTTGCGCGGTAAGGAAGGGCTTCAGATTATATTGAACTTCAATCCTACGTCCGAAGATTTATGGATAAAGACAGAATTGGTAGATGTACAAGAATGGCATGATGTGGATAACTTCTTTCCAGCAGGAAAGATTAAAGACGCAGTTGCGGGAAGAGGGCTTTCTTCCTCGTACAGTACGATAAAGAATAAAAGATATAATTCCTCGAAAGAGATTGTCAATCCGGTAAGTGGCAAGAAAGAGATTTATAATCCGGATACCGTAGAGCTTCATTCGACGTATCTGAATAATTTCTGGGTGGTGGGATCTCCTGACGGTTTATATGGGTATTATGACCGGCAAACGATTGCTAACTACGAGTGGTATAGAATTCATAACTATAATTTCTATAGAATCTATGCGCTTGGTGAATGGGGTAGCATCAAAACCGGTGGAGAATATCTTCATGCATTTGATATTAACCATCATGTTGGATTGGAAAAATATGATTCAGCATTTCCTATTTATATATCAATAGATGATAACCTGTTGCCTTATATTTCAATTTCATTCTTCCAGTTAAAGAAAGAGGAGCGTCAGGGTATGCCTGTCCGCAAACCGTGTCAGATTTATGAAATATGTGCTAAGGACCCTTTTAATTCTGTCACCAAGGCTTCCGAAATGGCGCGGTCTTATCTGGAGAGTTTAAGATATAAGGATGTTGTTTACGTGTTAGGCGATGCGACTACCCAGAAAGGAAATACGATCGATGAGAACAAGCAGTCGTTTTTTGATAAGTTTATTGCAGGGATCAACAAATCCTATGTCGTAAGAGAGATGATAGAGAAGTCTAATCCTTCGGTTTCGATGACGGGTGAATTTGTCAATGCAATCCTGGGAGATTATTATAGTGATATATCCTTTATGGTAGATGAAGGATGTAAACAGTCTATTGTTGATTATAATAACACCAAGAAGGATGTGGATGGAACGATTCTTAAATTGAGAGAAAAAGATAAGAAAACCGGTCAGACATATGAGAAATATGGCCATTTAACCGATTGTATGCGTTATTTCATGTATGTCGTGTTTAAGAAGGAATACAACGACTTCTCACTTCGTCGTAAGCGTAGTGATGTTAAGGATGATGATTTAATTTATTATAATATGAATGCAAATATCGAAGGTAGAAAAATCTGCTACATTATCCCTGATAGTGTAGGCAAATGCGTCGTGGCTTGTTTTGTTCTCAATCGCTACATTTTCCTGCAAAGCATACTTTATGTGGATAAGTTTGATGAGCAGGCTGTAATAAATAAAGTGAATGAGTATTCTCCCGACAAGGTGGTCGTCGAATGCGGTAAGCAATATGCTCGTTTTATGTTGAGGCTTCGGGACAATTATGACACATGGGTATTAAAGGATAATGCTAATGTAGAGGATCGTATAAATAGCAATATTCTATACATAAAGGAGAATGTCCGCTTTCGGGAAGATGAGAGTGATGAGGCTTATAATAGCTTCCTGTATGATATTCTTGGCTATCCTTCAGAGGAAAAATCGGCTATTAATGCGCTTAGTGCGATATGCTCATATGTCTCAAGGATAAAGGATTAAAATTTTCATATTTTAATTTGGTCTAAATTAAAATAATGTATATATTTGCGGTGAGGATACCAATCCCTTCGTGTGAAGCTACACGAAACCCTATACGTCGTAAGGACTCTTATACATATATGTACTTAGGCGTATTGTTCGTAAAGACTATCAACGCGCGGGGAATGGTTATCTAGGTCAGATAATCATTCTTTTTTATGTCTAATATAGGAAATTGGTTTAAAGCAATCAGGAGTATATCTGCTCCTTCCATGAAGGATACTGTAAGAGCTGTCGAGAAAGATAAGGATGGCAATTTTTGGTATCTGTCTAATTTCTTAAACTCTTTCGGTAATGCTAAATTTGATTATGATCTATCTAATGACAAGGATAAATTAGACTCTTTTCGGGTATGCACTCCATTTTCTACCGTCATAAACAAGGTTGGTTCCATGTTTTCAAATGGGCGTATTTATGTAACTGACTCTGAAGGAAATGAACAAGACGGTTATAATGAGATAAGAGAATTGCTGGATAGCCCTAATCCGCTTCAGACACGTTCTGGATTCTTAAAGGAGATAGAGATGTCTCTGAAGATTTTTGGTTATTGCCCTGTTTTTACAATTCGTGCGACCAAAACATCTCTCCCCTTGGCAATGTATGTCATTCCTGCGCCTATTTTTCACATGGTTTCTTCTGGGAAATTATTCCGTCAGTATAAAATCGAAGAGATCGTATCTGCGGTTTATCTGGAGTGGAATGGGATGAGGGAGGCTCTTTCCGAAGAGGATTATTTCGTTATATACGACAGTGCTGCCCGCGTATCTGGTGCCGGTGCGGATATAGAGTTTGATTCAGTAACAGATTCTTTATCCATTCCGGTAAATAACTGGCTTGCGGCTATGTCTGCAAGTCATCAGCTGATAGTCAATGGTGGTCCAAAAGGTATTATCTACTCGGATTATACAGACGATATGGGTAATATCGTAATGTCTGCTACGGAAAAAGAATCCTTGGAAACCAAGTTAAAGGAGAAATACGGTATTCTTAATAAATTTCCAATTCTTACCTCAAGGATTAAACTGGGCTGGATTCCTCTCAATTATGACGCGTCTCAATTGAAGCTTCACGAGGAGGATGCGCGCTGTAGTAGAAAAATATGCAATGCTATAGGTGTTGATTATAGTCTTTTTGATGAGTCAAAATATGATAATAAAAACATTGCGGAAAAATCCGCCTATCAAAGTCTTATTATTCCTGACTCTGAAAAGGTTTCTGAGGCGTTGACAAAAGCATTGTGTGATATTGGGGTTTATATAAAGCTGGACTATACTCATATTGATTGCCTTCAGGAAGATAAGAATGCATCTTCTTCTGCATTTCAGAAGATGTCTTCTGCTTTGATTCAATTGGTCAAAGAGGGACATATAACTCACGATGAGGCTCGATATGAACTGGCGAAGCTTATAGATATCGATCCGGATAAGCCTAAGGGTGATTATAAAACTATTAATTCTGCAAACAATGAGTAAGGCTAATAAGTACATAGGTCGGATGGGAATTCAGTATAAGACATTCTCAATTTATTCAAAAGATGTCAACTATGACGGTGAAAGTCGGACGATCAGCGGGTACGCAGCTATATTTGACAATAAAGATAAAGCTGGTGATATCCTAATAAAAGGCTGTTTCTCAAAAAGTATCCAAGATCGGGGTCCGGAAAGTGCGGCGAATGACAAGATAATCATGTTGTGGATGCACAATATGAACGAGCCGATCGGTCGGATTACAGTCTTGAATGAAGACGACAAGGGATTGTATTTTGAAGCGATAATTGATGATGTTCCACGCGGTAATCAGGCAATAAAGCAGCTTGAATCCGGAACTTTGAATCAGTTCTCTATCGGATATCAATACGTATGGGAGAATTGCGAATATGATGCGGAAAAGGATGCATTTATTGTCAAGGAAGTTAAGCTTCATGAGATATCCGTCGTCTCGATCGGATGCAATGGTGAAACAGAGTATCTGGGTCTTAAAACAGTAGAGGATGCGGAAAGAGTCTATGAGGAGCTTGTTGGAGAAATAGCTGAAGTGTGTTCAGGGATGAATGCTCAGAAGCAGATGAAAATACAGGGAATAATATCAAAAGCGATGTTACTTGCATCCTTTAAGCCGGAGTCTCGTAAGACTACACTTAAAGAGGGAGCCGACGCGCCGAAGAATAAGATAAAATCTATGTTTAATAATTTAAAAACAAGGTAGTATGCCGGAAAAGAAAATTAAATTTAAAGACTTCCTTGATACACAAGGATTGTCTGAGGACGAATCTAAGGTTTTTGATACCTTTTCCAAAGGGCTTGACTCTTTTATGGAAGCTCTTTATAAGCAGTACATGGAAGATCAGATCGATTCCAAGGAGTTGAAAAAATCATTGGATGAGGCGACTCAGTCTATTGAAGAATTGAAAAGCGAAATCAAAGGTCTTGCTGATAGTAAGTCTGTCAATGATCGTCTGAAAGAGTTTGGTGATACGATTGTTCGCATTAAAGCTGCAACAGAAAAGACTAAAGATGGCAAGAGAGAAATCAAAAGTCTCGGTGATCAGATCGCTGATGCCTGCAAGGAATTCGTGGTAGAATCGAATGGTGTCAAGAAAATCAACGTGGAGGCTCTCAAGGAAAAAGGAGGCGTTAAGTTTGATGTGGTAATGAAGGCTGCTTCGGCACCAGTAATGACTACCGGTGGTGCTCCGGTTGCCGGTGGTATTACTATTGACGATCAGATTAGCGTAGATCCTCGTAAGCGAGCTTCTATCCGCGATTTGGCGAATGTAGCGAGTATTTCCACTCCAACTGTTGTGTATGCGCAACTTAAAGATGTGGAGGGTGATGCGGCTTGGGTGCCTGAAGGTGGCTTGAAGCCATCGATGACTGCTGAAGTGGATACCGTAAGTCTTACAGCTGGGAAAATTGCCTTGACAGCTAAGATTACCACTGAAGTTATGCAGGATATTCCTCAGTTGGAAAAAGAGATTGAGGCCGAGATCCTGAATAAAATAGGGCTGAAGGAAGAGGACGGAATATTCAATGGCACTGGTACAGGTGGTCAGATACAGGGTGTTGGTGATTCTCTCCCGGCGTTCTCTCTGACTGGAATCGAAATCTCCAAGTCTCCGAACATGTATGACGCTATTGTTGCCGCTTACACTCAGATTGTAAGTACAAGCAATATGGCATATTCTCCTAATGCTATCCGTATGAATCCGGTGGATTATGCTAATATGCAGCTTACCAAGAATGACAATGGTGATTACATCCGTCCGTTTAAAATCGGCGATGAATTAATCACTGGTCTGCGTGTTGTTCAGAATCCAAACGTACCTGTTGGATCTTTCCAGATGGGCGATTTCCGTTACCTGTTCATTCGTGACTACGTAGTTCTTTCATTGAACTTTGGTTGGGAAAATGATGACTTTACCAAAAACTTGGTAACGATCCTGGGCGAAAAAAGAATGTTGGCATATATTAAATCGCAGTACAAGACTGCATTTGTCGCTGACACTTTTGCGAACGTAATCACCGCGATTACCAAATCTGTTGCTTAATACTAAAAAAGTAATCATGAAAAGAAGTAAGATAAATAAATCCAAAGACGAGAAGGCTTATAAGATGGATCTCTCGGAAGTTTACAAAGTGGTGTTTGTAAAGGATTTCGGAGCGTTTAAGAATGGAGATGAAACGCATGTTTCTCTTCCTGTTGCGATGAAATGGATGAAGATGGGCGTGGTATCAGAAACGCCTGAAGTGGCATCTGCCGCAGAAGCTGCGGGGTGCTCTGCTCTTTTGAGAAAGGATAAGAAGAAAGGAGAATAATCATGATAATTGACGGTTCATATTTCACTGGAATGTTGAGTCTTGGCATCATTTGGGATATAGATTCAGATTCTCCAACTCGTATTGCGGAGAGGGATAACTTACAATCATATATAGACCGATATGAAAGACAATATCTTCAGCTTGTTCTGGGTGAGGATATGAGCCGTCAATTCTGGGATTACCTTTCTTCTCATTCCGCCGAAGATAAAATCGAAAAATGGGATACCCTTAAAGAGAAGCTTTCTGAAAAGGGGTATAGTCCGCTTGCTAACTATGTATATTTTCATTATGTTAGAAGATGTGGAGTAAAGCAGACTCCGACAGGGACCGTATATGGTTCAACGGAGGATCGCGCTAATCCGAATAATCTCCTTGTGTCAGCATGGAATGACATGGTAGAGATGAATGAGTCTTTATTCCGTTATCTGTGTGGTAATAAAGGTTATGATGGTTTTGAGTTTGATAAGAGTATGTTGGAAGAAATAAACACAATGGGTATATGAAGTCAATCAATAATATATTCAGAGATATAGTCTCTTCCACATCCGGGATTTATGGCAAGAATATTTCCTATATGTTTGGTGATTGGGATTATATTGCCGGTATACTTACCGAATGGGCTGAATCGCCTAAAATGAGTAAATTAAGATTTCCGATTATCTGTCTTTATTCTCCATATACCGAGAATCGTACAGGAAAGGATCGTACAACGACTCTTGAACTGGCTATCATGGTAGACACCTTAAAGGATTATACGAATGAAGAACGGGAAAAGGTCTCCTTCGAAGGGGCGCTTCGTCCTATTTATGATGCGTTTATTAAAAGTATCGATAAGTCTCCTGACCTGGTGCATGAGTATAATAATAGCATTCCTCATTGCTACGAAGAGAATTATCGCTACGGAAGAAAAGGGGTAGAGGCTAATGGTAAACCATTCAGAGATTTTATTGATGTAATAGAAATAAAAGATTTAAGAATAACAATCAAAAATATTAAATGTTATGGCGACAGAATTTAGAGAATGCGCCGGTGTTGCTCAGTTTAATACCGGTACTTCAAAATGTATACTTGATCCGGGAAAGGTAAAAGCCATCATCTTGGCAATGCACGGATATAAACTTCCTAAGAATGTAACCGCTGAGGCGTTGCAGGCTGCGTGTCACGATGACAGACCGGCTCGTATTTTTCCGATCAAGACAATTGTCGAATACGCTCCGTCTGGTGGAGAGGCCAACAAAGGTGCTACAGGATATGGGCCTAACAAGGTTACATCCTACTCGGCGAAAGATGACGTATGGACGCTGGAGGATTTCGATTCAAGTCTAAAGGCTAATATCATGGCCGCAAAAGGAGTTGCTTTTGATGCCTATTTCGTGGACGAGAATAACGTTGTGTACGGAATGAATGATGGCACCGAGGAGCTGGCGGGAATTCCCTTGTCCGGAGTTTATCCGGGCGGTCAGGACTGGGATTCTTCCGGAACGGAGGCAAACCTGACTATCGGTACAATGTTCAAGGACTATGAAAAGTACGTGAAGAACGCCGATTACCGGGTATATAAGTTTGACGTAGTAGAAGCTTTGATAGGGCTTGTTTATGTCGAATTGGTAAAAATAGATTCCGGAGAAAACAATTATAAGCTGAAAGAACATTTCGGTAATCTTGATGTCACATCTTTCTTTGGGCCGGCATTAAGCGAAGGTGCTTCTACTTGCTTTAATGGTGTAACTGCCGTTACTTATGCAAATGGTGTTCTTACGATAACTGCTTCAGGTGCGGTTTCCTTGAAATCTCCGAAGATTCTTCAGGAAAATGGTGTTGTCGGCATTGAACAGTGGGTAGAATGAAAGTAGAGGGAGTTAACTTTGTCGATGAAGAAGTTAAGAAAATGAAGAAAAGAGAATTCATCAACAAGCATAAAACTTCTTTTTTTCTTGATAGGACAGAAACAGAAAGAGAAAATATCCTCTCTGACATATACGACAGGATCGTTAGTGCCAGACCTCCTTCAGTGGATATTATTTAAAGTGGTTTGTTTTCAGGAAGGGGGAGGCGTTTGCCTTCCCTTTTCTCTTATTTGTTAGAATATGGCTACAATTAAAGAAGCATTAGATAATGTAACCTCTCTTGTTGCTGGGTTTGAAGGAGAGATTCAGAATGTTATGGATTCGAATAAATCTCTTGTTAGGGAATTTGTGACGGAACAGCTGTATTCGGGAGTAAATGGTAATGATAAACCATTGCGTCCAACTTATTTGAATGATCCCTGGTTTCCTACTTATGAAGCCGCAAAGAGTTACGCCAAAATGAAGAAGAGAATAACGAAACCGACTCCATCTTTCCAAGGTTATCCGGCGCGAGATATTTATACTCCAAACCTCATTATAACAGGCGAATTCTATGATTCTATACGTGTCTCTTCGTCTTCAAGGGGATTGAAGATAGAAACGAGGGGAAGTGACATAGGACCGGATATTGAAAGAAAGTACGGAAGTGCCATATTGGGAGTAGGAGGAAAGTCCCGTGAGTACTTCCTTAAATATGTGCTTAATCCGGCGCTTAAAAATTACTTCTCAAAATTTGGTGTATTATGAGTTGTTGGTGTCAAGGTAACAAACAGCCTTCTTCTAAAGAGAAAATGCGGGAAATCGCAAGAAAAGCTGCTAAAATGGAACAATCTGTGTTTGTCCTAATAGAAAAGCCGGACGGTACATATTATTTTGTCAAAGATGGAGAGAATTATACCGGCACATTTATTGAGTACATATATCCGTAATACGACAAACAGACCAAAAATGAGACTACTTAGTCAGAAAAATCACGGGTGTTATACAAAAATAAGAGGAAAAATAGAACAAACCTGCCTCGAAGCAAGGGTGGGGTTGTCCTGCCTCGAAGCAAGGGTGGGGTAACAATATTTTACAGAGCGAGGCATGGTAGGAATTTGTGTATTGATATTTTACTAAACAGTCCACTTGAAAGTGGTAAGGTTATGGTAAGGGTAATTAAGCAATAACGGCAAGATTACGGCAAGGCCTTTTGATAAAAGCCATAGATAAGAGGAGTTGCTATCTCCTCCTCTTGTTTATATCGGAATTATTAATAATCCTGTAAATTGTTTGCTCAGACTTTACGCCGGTTTTTGACATTATCTCTTTAATCTTTCCTCCTGACAGATACAGATCTATCACCTGTTTTTCCTGCTCTTCAGTGATCTGTTTTCCGTTCCGGAGAGGGATCTCCCTTCTCCTTAAGATCGCCATCACGGTTGTCTGGGAGATGTTAGCATACGTCGCTATCTTTCTAAGTGTCCAGCCATCCTTATATTGCTGACAAACAAGCAGTTCTTCTCGGTCTGTGATAATCTTTCCTCTTTTTTTACTCACTTTTTCCATGTTGTTTATTTTTTTGTTTTACAAAGAATTTACAAGCAGTCTGTACGCAGACTCTTTGGCCGCCAAATGCTTATCTTCGTTTTCATCGTCATCACACCAATCCCAGATCTCAGAGTCCGTACAATGCACTGAGATACCCAAACCGCTTAATACATACTGTCCGTAACCTGTTTTCTCGATAGTAATTGCCTCGTTGTTAAATTCAAACGTCTTCATAATCTTTGTTTTTTATATTGTTATTACTTTATCTCTTATTGATGTGACAAAGATAATAATTAATGTGATATGCTCCAAATAAAAAGAGAAAAATATTGTGATTTACTACATTATTTAACATTAGGGCATAAAAAAGGGCAGCCCTAAAGCTACCCTTTCCCGTCGATTGGCGTCAACTTCAGTGTCGGACCGAAATCCCCTGACTTATCTATTATAATGCTTCTATTTTGGTTGCGTCTTTTAATCCCAAGTATTCATTATCATCTTTTAGCCCTGTAAGCCCAAAAGGAGTTTTACGCTCGTGTAAACATTTTTCAGTCAAATCATTAACTAGGCTGATAATATGTATAAGTGTCTCGATTGTACACTTATTGTCATCATACACATAATCATCTGCGTTGATAATATCCTTAATCAAGTTCAGCAACCCTGATGATAAGCCGAACATGCCGGCATGGTTTAAAATCTCTTTACCGAACTTTGCCAGTTCGCAAACTTGGTCTGCTGTCAGACCTTCAAACTTTTCTCTAATTTCTGAAAATTCCATAATGATACTTTTTATTTTTCGTGATTCGTGTATTCGTATGTATTCTGATGATTTACAGCGTATAAGCTGCATTGTTAGTCGTTGTAAAAGAAGTGTTCGCTTCCCTTACGGAACACCCTATATGCTGCATACAGGGTGCCCAGCAGTATTAAAAGTTCTAACATAGCGGTGTGATTAGGCGGCAGAATTCATCTCACCTTTTATTTGCTTGATGGCTTTCTTCACGTCCCAATCGTTTTCGTATAGGGCTATGATGAATCGCCTGCCTCTCTGCGTCCAGACCGTATATGTGTTGGTGTGGGTATTACCTCTTTCGCTTGTGAAAATATTGGTCCTTACATCGTGCATTCCCCATCTGTCATACGGAGCTTTCAACAGCCATTGGTCGGACTGTTTGTATTGTATACCAAGCTCTTTCAGTTTGCTGTTGAGCTTTTCCGCATTCATCCCTATCTCCTTAGCTACCTGTGTAGTGGTCAGAGTGTTGACCGATTGTAGGTGGGTGTCGTAGTAGTTGACCTTAGGGGCGGCCTGCTTGATTTCCTTCTCTTGCAATTCGATGGTGGCTTGCTGTTGTTCTGCTTTTACTTCGAGTTGCTGCTTCTCCTGCGCCAGCCGTTGTTTTTCCTCTTCCGATGATACTAGGGCTTTCAGGGCTTCGAGGTAGGTTTGTGGAGTTTGAGGTTGTACGGAATAGCTTCCAGTGTTTACTACCGATGGGACGATTTCATCAAATATCCAGCTTTCAAAATCGTCGGCTTTTGGCATTTGGCTTTTAGCGGTCAGGCGGTAGACATTCCCTTCGCTGATGAATTTCATTTGTTGAACTCCGCTATTTGTGGGGGTGTCACGAATCGTTACGCCCTGTGATTTACAATGATCTAAGATAGCCTTACGTGTGTTGGAGTACCCAAGCGAAGTCGCAATATCCGTTCCGCAAAACCAAGTCTTACCGTCTTGGACAAACATACGAACTTTACCGAATAAAGGATGCTCGTAAACTTTAACTTTACTCGTTTCGTGAGTTGACGTACTTAATACAGCAACGCTATTGCTGTTTGAGTAATTTTCATTTAAGTGTCGCATAATAATGAAAATTAAAAGTTAATAAATAGAGAAAGCAGAGAATCTCTCCAAGTTGCGACACTTCCATATTGGCTTTGGGGCGAATATGTACGGAGAAACCTCTGCTTATATTTTATGCAGTTGCTTACTATTGGGCATAAAAAATCCCCAAACCAAATATGTATATAAAAGTGTCGCATTGCAAAGATACGAATACTTTTTAATACAGCAAATGTTTTGAGCAGAATTTGAAATGCTAGGATCAGGCAACCTTTCTTGGTGAGTTCGAAGCAGGGAAGTTCTTTATATCCTCCTCTTGGCTGTGGTTGCTTGTAGGATGTCTCCACAAAATTGTGGTGTGATACTCCTTGTTTTAGTAAGTTCCTGATGTCTCGCAAGATAGCATCATGTCTTTTGCCTGTAAGTTCAGCTATTTCAAGCGAACTCATTCTATCCGTGTCGTGGATTAACGTCGTCATCAAACTACTATTATTTGTTTGATGATGATTGGATGTATTGTTAAGCATAAACAATAAAAAAAGAGGTATAACTACCTTTCCCACTGCTTAACACATACATCCGATGCTGTGGTTCCATTACAGTTCCACATGGGGGTATAGTAATACCTCAAATATTTTAAGTACAAGCATAAAAAATGCTCGCATGATTAATGCAAGCCTCGCTCGCATCGGATATTATATATGTTAAGCACCGCAAATATACAACCTTTATTTGAAATACAAAAAGAAAAAGCGGGAAATATTTGCGAAAAAGTGAATTATAAGTTACCTTTGCGACATGAAAGTAAGAAACGTCATAGCATATAAGCACTATTTCATCGATTTTGTGAAGTCTCTTTCTGAAAAGATGCAGGATAAGGTGGTGAAAACCATACAATATGTCGAAACGCTTCAAATTGTTCCAGAAAAATACTTGAAGCATATTGAAGGTACAAGGGGGCTTTATGAAATCAGAGTGAAATTTTCAAGTGACATAATACGTGTCTTTTGCTTTTTTGACGGCGAAAAAATGGTTATCCTATTGAGTGGCTTTCAGAAAAAGACGCAAAAGACGCCCAAAAAAGAGATAGACCGAGCTGTTAGGCTCATGCAAGAATACTTTAATGAAAAGGAAAAAGAAAGGAAATGATATGGAAACTTACAATTTAGAGGATATAAAGGATAAGGTTTATGGAGAAATCGGTACTCCGCGCCGGGATAAGATTGAAACCGAACTTTCCAACCTTCGTGTCGGGCTTCAGATACGCAATGCTCGTGAAGCAAAAAAAATGACGCAAAGCGAGCTTGCAGGAAAGATAGGAAAGGAACGCTCTTTCATCTCTAAAGTTGAAAGGGAGGGGAGCAACCTTACTCTTTCCACGCTTTACGACATTGTGACTAAAGGGCTTGGGGGTAAATTGAACATAGAGGTACAATTTTAACCATGTTTTAGCTAAAACGGATTAAAGCAGTAGAGTAATTTGTTCGTTAGTTTGCTGTATACAATTATTTAAACACATAAATTATGAGGAAAATAGCACTTGTTCTGTTATTGTTTTCGTTCTTGTGTTCATGTGATAAAAATGAAGAATTAAAGCAAGATGAAAATTTAAGATTGAAATATAAGGGAGTAATCACTGTTAATAATGATAATAGCAGAAGGGCCGTTTTATCTTTTTATAAAGATATGACATATGATATATCAACAACGATTTCTCCTATTTTTGGTAATGAGGGCGACAAATATATGTCTGGTGCTTCCGGTATCTATCGTGAAGAAGATGATAGAATTATATTGGAGGAATCTGCTCAAATTGGTATATGGGAAAAAGTCAGTAAATATGAATGGAAAACAGAAAATGAAAATACGATGGAGTTATCTAAATGGTTTCCTGTAGAATATACTATGTCGGGAGATAATATCGAAAGTCTCTCTAATGGTGTAGGAATATTAGTGAAGGGAATTAAATATTAGCATGTAGAATATATTATAAACATTTAAATTACATACACTTATGAAGAAGTTTTTATTTTTATTAGCTGTATTGTTTGTCGTATCATCTTGTAGTACATCTAGTTATAGTGAAAAAAGATGGTCTATAGATTTTAGAGAGTATATAAATGACCCTAATTTTACTATAAATCCGACAGATATTGCGAATAAGGAGTTTGAACCTATAGGCTTAATAGATTTGGAATTCTGCGGAGGGGCAAAAGTAAAAAAGGAGCATAAATTGCATGTACGCAAAGTGACAGTTGATAAATGGTCCATATATTATGTCCCAACCTTAGAAAGAATGATTTCTACTGCAGTTGAAGAGGCTAAAAAGATCGGTGCTAATGGAATTATAAAATTTGATCTTATCAGAAAAGACAAAGCAAAAGGTTCATATCCTGTATATGAAGTTACAGGAGTAGCCGTAAAATATAAATAGAAAGATATTATTCATTTTTCTTATAACCCCAATAACACAATATAATTATGAAAAATATTTTCCCGCCCCGTTCCAATTAAGGTTCGGGGCTTTTTATTTTCCAAAAGTTAAATTTTCATATTGCATTGAAATATATTCCCCAAAAGTTACACTATAATGAAACTTTTGTTATTTTTGTACCATGAAACGTAAGATAATAACATACGGAGGATATTTTGAGAGATTTATTTCCACGCTTTCGGATAAAGAAATAAAGAAGCTGGATTATATAATCTCTTTATTGGAGTCGGAGGATCGACTACCGGTTAAGTTCATAAAATTTCTGCGTGATGAATTGTATGAATTGCGTATGGAATATAATAGTAATATTTACAGGGTGTTTTTTATCTTTGACGAAGGTAAAATAGTTGTTCTTTTTAATGGCTTTCAGAAAAAGACGCAAAAAACGCCCAATAATGAAATTGAAAAGGCATTAAAAATAAAGGAGGAATATTATGGAGACAAACAATCATCAAATAAATGATTATAGTGCTGTTCTTGAGCGCAAATATGGGAAAGAAGGAACCGCAGAGCGTGCAAAATTTGACGAAGAAGCATATTCTTTCTATACTAGTCAGATATTGCTTGATGCAAGAAAAGAAGCTAAGGTTACACAATCCGAGCTTGCGGAACGTATCAATGTGACCAAATCCTATATATCACGCATTGAAAAAGGTGTAATGACACCAAGCGTAGCTACCTTTTATAGGATTATGAACGCACTTGGCATGAGGGTTGAAGTCGTTAAACCTATACTATGACGAGTGAAGGAAATAGGCGAATCGCTATGAATGCAAAGGAAGAACTTAAAAAGTGGAAAGATGATTTTGCTAAGGCAAAGACCGAACAAGCAAAATTAGAGCACAAGAAGCGCTTTAATACGTATGTGAACTCTTTATCATCTGCCGGGGAGTCAACAACAAAGAAGATTCTCGACACTATAAAGAATATCGGAGCGGAGTTACAATCTGCTACTTTATAAATTCAAAGCTTTTAAATTCAAAAGAGGAGCCGTGAACCAATAAAGGGACGCGGCTTTCTCGCATTACTTCACCTTTATTTTTACCAACATCTCTCTCTTATTCTTATTCATTCTAAATAGCTTGTAAATTTCCTCAAATCTTCCTATATTTGTGCGGAAACCGTGTCAAGTGGCCCGGTACTTAATTCGAACGTTATGGCAAATGAATTAAAAATCACGGATGTAGTCGATCAAAAAGCTTTTGATCAGTTGCGAAACTTTAAGGCGGAATTAAACGAGAATTATTCAATTTATAAGAAGCTTGCTTTAGAATTAGCCGGTGGAGTTAAAATCAATCCTAAAACATTCCAAGAATTATCTGACAAATCGATTCTTTATAATAAAACACTAAATGATCTTATTGTTACTCAGAATAGAATGGCTGCTATTCAGGAAAAATACAATAAGACTTTGGAGGATTATGGGAATAAGATAAATAAATTACTGACTCTTAATACCCTTCCTAAGCAATTTGACGATTTAGTTAAAGGGATAAATAAGATATCTAGCTCTCTAGATACGCTTTCTTCTAAATTTCAGAACACTTCTTCTGCTCAAAGTTCGGCATCTCAGGCAAATCAATCGTATACCCAATCTACTAATCAATTAAATCAGGCGATAGCGACTACTGAGATTAGGTATGCTGAAATTGTAGATAATATATTAGCTTATGATAATAATGTTACTAAATTGACGGCAGATACCATTCAGAACAAGATTAGAATAAAGGAATTAGGAGATGAACTCAAACGATTGGATAAGGAATATAAGAATGGGAATATCGGCTTAACTGATTATCTGAATAAATCTGCATTACTAAAGCAGCGTCAAACGGAGCTTTCGGAACAAAACAAGCAGTACTCAAACTTAATGAGAAATCATGCTGCTGTTATTATTTCCGCATCTAGCAGCTACAACGAAATGAATGCTGCGGTATTGGCTCTTGAAAAACGGCTGAAATCTATGTCTAAAGATTCATTTTTAGGTTCTGAAGGACAAAAGACATTACAGCAGATACAGACGCTGAAGAATGAATTAAAAAGCATGGATGCCCAAATGGGAAATTATCAACGTAATGTTGGTAATTATGCTTCGCATTGGAATGGTTTAGGTATGTCTGTTCAACAAGTCGCAAGAGAACTTCCATCTCTTGCAGTTGGTTGGAATACGTTTTTCCTTGCAATATCTAATAATCTTCCGATTTTAGCAGATGAGATTAAAAAGGCAAATGCTGAATTTAAAGCAATGCGGGAATCTGGAATGAAGGGAATACCTGTTTGGAAACAGTTGACTGGGGCTATCTTTAATTGGCAGACAGCATTAGTGGTAGGGATAACTTTGCTTTCTGTATATGGAAAAGATTTGGTAAATTGGATTAGCGGATTGGGTAAAACAAAAGATGCATTATTAGAAACAGTAAATGCTACAAATCAATTAGCGGTAGCTATGAGAAAGGGAGTGTCTGATTCGGTTAAGGAGCGAACAGAGTTAAAGCTATTATATGATGCTTCGCAAGATACTACGCGATCAATGGAAGAAAGGAAAGCGGCGGTTGATGAGCTCCAAAAAAGATATCCCAATTATTTAGGAAGTGTCAAAGATGAGGATATATTAGCAGGAAAAGCAGCTTCGAGTTATAAAGAACTGACGTCTGCTTTAATTGCGAACGCCCAAGCACGTGCTATCGAAGAAACAATGGTGGAAAATAGTAAAAAGGCTCTTGAATATGAGAATAAAATGCGATCTGCTCTTGTAGATCGTTATCAAATACAAAAAGAAATAGATAGATTGGAAGCAGAGGGACCTAAGATTGTTGTACAAAGGGGAGGTGGGGCTTATGATGCAAATGCACTTGCTCTTGTAGGTTTAAGAACCAGACTTGAAGATGCTGAAAAAAGAATGGAGAGTTTCCAAAAAACAGCTGATGGTTTTAAAAGAGCAAATGAGGGACTAGCTGAAAGCATTAATATAAATGACCTGCTAAATCCACCAACATCAAAAGGTGAAAATTCGGCTGATAAACTAGCAAAACATCAAGAAGACATCGCTAAACGTCTTTCCGAAACCCGTATTTCTCTTATAGATGATGAGTATGAAAAAGAAAGGCAGACAGCTCAAAAGAAGTATGAAGAAAATATAGCATCCATCAAAGGTAATTCGGAAGAAGAAAATGAATTGAGAAAGAATTACGAACAGATACTTCAGAATGAATTGTTGGCGATAGATAAGAATTACTTGGATAAAAAAGATGAAGAAGAAAGAAAAAGGATTGAAAGCATTATGAAATATGAGATGGATCGTAAAAAGAATGACTATGCCGCTAAATCCATTGATAATTCAAGAGATATGCAAAGAGATATTCGCGAACAGGCTACATTATATGAACAAGGCATAATCACTAAAAAGGAATACGAAAAGAGAAAGGCCCAAATAACGCAAGATTATGCGATAATAGAGACTGAGCGTACTATGGCACTTCTGCAAGAATTGATTAATGTACAAGGCATATCAGATGAAGAAAGATTAAGATTGAAAGAAGCCCTTGCCGAAGAAGAAATAAAGCTTATAGAAAAGGTTAGAGATGCTCACACTAAAGCAAGGGATGAAGAAAATGAAAGTGATAAAAAATATTGGGCAGATATTCAATCATCAATAGATAACCTGAAGAATGTTAGTGATGACGCAGTTGATGGGCTAGGCACGCTGTTTGGAGGAATAACAGAGCTAATCCTGAAGATGGTAAAAGATGGTAAATTGGGAATAGAAGATCTTTTGTCCAGTGCAGCTGCTATATCTGAAGGACTATCAACTATGGTTATAGGCATGTACGATCGGCAAATAGAAAAAATCGAAGAGCAACAGGAAAAGAATGAAGAGGCTGGAGAAGAAGAGAAGGAGCGCATTGAGAACCTAGTGAATAGCGGCGTGATCTCTACGGAAGAAGGTGAAGCTAGAAAGCGTGCTGCTGAGCAAAGGACAGCCGATAAAAATAAAGAACTGGAGAAGCAAAAAGCTGAAATCCAGCAAAAACAGGCTAAATGGAATAAAGCTAATTCCATTATACAGGCAACAATAGCGACATACCGGGCGGTAACTGAAGCGTTGCCGAATTTTGTTGTTGCTGCTATAGTTGCCGCAATGGGAGCTGCCCAAGTTGCAATGATCGCCGCCCAGCCCATCCCGAAATACGCAAAGGGAACAAAGGATAAATCTCACCCGGGAGGTTTGGCTATTGTCGGTGATGGTGGCAAGCGAGAGGTTATTCTTACAGATAGCGGAGCTTATATCACCCCATCTGTCCCCACTTTGGTTGATATGCCTAAACATGCTGAGGTTATCCCGGATATAGTTGACTATAAAAAAATGGCTCTTCGTTCTGACGCAATGATGCTTGATAAGATGAGGCGTGACAAAGGGGAACCGGTTATTGTCAATGTAAACAATGACTATAAAAATCTAGAACGAAAAATGGATGTGACTAATCAAGGAATGTCAAACTTGAATAAGACATTGCGAAAGATGGCCCGTTCCGCAGAATATCGTTATCTTGATAGTAGATTGTAAAGATTTAAAGTTAAACATTTATATATTTAATTCTTATGGAAAAAGTAACCTTAAAAGTCGAGTTGGAAAGAGACGATATATCGGCAATGTTTCGTCTTTCTGGTGAAAAATTAACGGATGAACTGTGGGATAAAATGAAAGATGCGGAATGCACGGTGGAAGATGAAGATCTGGAGGATCAGTCCGCAATGTTTAGGATAATGTTTAGTGCAATTGCTATAAAGAAATTATTGCAAGAGGATCGCTCTAAAATAACGAAAGATCAATCAGATCATAAACCTTTCAAAAGCCGTTTTTCAACAATAATGGAGAAGCAGCAGCAACAGAGAGAAGAACTAAGGAGAATAAAAGAGGAAAGGGACAAGGGTATATAAAGATGAAAACATTTATAATAATATTGATAGGAATAATGTTAACCTATCTTACATGTGTGGGTATTTATAACGAATGGGACTTTATTTCAAGCGTGGCCCCAACAGAATTTGCAAAAAGAGTAGGTACTGCATTGATACTTTTTCTTATATATAGCGCCTTCTCTTGGATTGTAATAACAGGAATAATTGAATCATAAATATGCTATACAATGATCTGGACAAAATTCCCCTAGACATCTTCATTGATGTCTTCTTAGGAGAAAAGAGAAAACTCATAATAGATGGCAACCATTCAGAAGAAGAGTTGGAAGAGCAAGCCTCCATGCTGATATCTGAATACATTGAAATTGTAGGCGGTACTTCTGTTTCTGCTGAAATTCTGAAGAAGAGCAATATGATCAATCTTCATATAAAAGTTGAATGTATGAGGATTGCGGAACTGATGGCAAATCGGGGAGAATGGGATGAAGTGATTAATATCTTAAGATCTTTTGGATATCAGCTATTCCCGTCTGAACATGAAAAAATTAGAAAGCGGATATCGGCTATAATGTCGCAGAGTCGTTATTTAATAGAGAGCTATAACAGCAAAAAGGCAGAAGAGCAATCTTCCAAGATGGATAAAAACTACTTTGCCAGGGAAAGAGTTATGGTCATGGCTCATTTTGGAATGCAGATCCGCAAGAATGAGATTACTGCAAAAGAATATGCCTTTATGGTTAAGCGTATGTGTGACGATGTAAAATCAATAAAACGCAAGTAGCTATGTACTTTAGATGTCAGATTTTAATAAATGGAATATCCTACGAAGCAACGGATGATCTCAAGAACTGGGATGATTTTGAACTTGCTTATAAAAGAAGTGATTATGACGGAGTACTTCGTTCTTTTAGCACTAAATTTGAGTTTGTAAACCGGTCTTATAATTTGTTGAAGGAGGAATATTCAAAGAATTACCTTTCTTCCAGCGCCGGTATAGCTTTTTATAAAAGAAACAATAGCTGGAACTGGGATAAGGTATTTCAGTGCGCTTTAGATTTTTCCTCTTATTCGGATGATGGATATACAATCTCTATTAACGCAATTGATGATACGCTGGCCGCTATTATTAAAGCTAAGAGAAATATTCAGTATGAGTATCTGGTGTCTGAATTAAAGCCTCAATCTCTTTATTATGACGGTCTGAAATTTCAGTATGAAGCTAAATACGTGTCAGGTGGGACAACTGTAGAAGATGATGCTAACCTTCAGTATATCGAACATTATGGACCTCTTCTTCCGGGGGGAGAGGGGAAGCCTATTGTATTGGGCTTTCCTTTGTATATACTAGATAATAGTGAACTCCCGAAGCTGAATTCTCCATTAGTCTTTACAGATGAGCCGTTTTCGAGTGATGGGGGGGTGCAGTCCTTTGCAGAAGCACTTTCTGATATTAATATCACAATAAAACTGTCATTTTCGTTTTATGTGATTGGAAGCACCAGCAATGGAACTGTATCTTCGCAGATTGTATTATATATACAAAGGGCTAACGGAACACTCGAACAGAAAATGAGGGCTCAGCATATAGCCGGAAACTCCCCTACTTTTGTTAATGAAAATATAACTTCAGTTCTTCATAAAGGAGATACTGTCAGGATGGAACTGGAATTAAACAATTCTGTAAGACCTGTGGCAATGACATGGACTACTTATCTGAGAGGCTTCTCCTTATCTGTAAATTTCCAATCTCGTATCAATTCTGTCAATATAGATGTCCTTCTTTTGACCACTGTTGCAGAAAAGCTCCTTGAAAGCATGACGGACAGCAGTGATTATAGCGTAGATATATACAATTATGTACCTGGTGGAATTACTCGGAGTCGACTCTCTTCGTGTTTTATAATGCCGGCAGAAAGTGCAAGAAATCTTCCTAATGCAAAGCTGTACACTTCCTTCAAGAAATTTTGTGAGTTTATGGAGGCTGAGTTTGGCTATGTTCTGGTTGTAGAAGGGAACAACGTTACTTTTATTCATAGATATGCATTGTTTGACAATTATGTCGTAAAAGACCTTTCAGATCAGATAAACGATTATGAATATAGCGTCAATTCCTCTCTTATCAACACTTCCGTAAAAGTTGGATATGATAAGCAGGATTATGACAGTATCAATGGACGTGATGAGTTTCGGTTTACAAATGAATTCTCAACAGGATTAAAACTGACGGATAATACTCTTTCTTTTATCAGTCCTTACCGGGCGGATGCGTATGGAATAGAGTTTTTGGTTCAAAAACGGGGGGAAGATACCACCGATAATGATAGCGATAATGATGTTTTTATCGTAGGTTGTCAATATGCAACTTCGGCAGAGAATGGTAATCTGTTATTAGACCGTCCGTACAGCTCTAGTCAGTTGCTGGGTCTGATCAGCCCTGATACAATGTTTAACATAGAATATTCACCTCGTTTTATGCTGGAAGCAAATAAGGCATATATAGGCGCATGCACAAATATGCTTAAGTTTACTTCTTCGGATGGTAATAGTGACGTCTCAATAGATGGAGTAAAGGAAACGGATGATTTCCTTATCGAAAACCGCTTATTTACTGTCGGAGAAGTAGACATCGAGACGAGTGAAGTAGACATCCCTTCCAATTTATCCGGATTAATCTCTTTTGATCATAATGGAGAGGCTGTCTCCGGATATATCAAAGAAGTGAAGATTAATGTCGGAAAGACCGAATCGGTAAAATATTCTCTAATTGTGAAAGAGATAAAAAGCTGATAAGTTATTGCTATTATCACGATAATTAGTATATTTGCATTGCAGTGTCAAGTGGCACTTAACCCATAAAGAACGAAAAGACCATATGATTAAAATCGGTGACATCTGTCCATTGTTCTTTTCTCCTCTAAAGAACAAATTTCAGCAGGATATAGACTATATCCAACGCTTTCATGTTAATGACAGAATTCTAATTCAAATCTTTTCGAATGATGCCAGCCATGCGGTAAGAGCTTATCTTTATAATTTGGTATCAGGCGTACAAACAGTTATTTCTCTTTCCGAATATGAAGTGAATGATACAGTAAAGATGTATTATTCAACAATTACCGGGCTTTCTGATTCGGTATATACCCTTGAGGTATCGGATGCTTCCGGTGATTTTCAATCTACTAGCGAACCATTTTTGATTTGTTCGGATAGTCTCCTTCTTGAAGAGACCTGTCTCATAAAATATTCTCATAAAGACAATAATTCTCCTTTTGATAATATATTCTGGGTTGAAGAAACTCAGTTGTTTTTTGAACTCAGGACAGAAGGAGGATTTAAGCCGAATAGTTATTCTCCAAAAGTTGAAAATGAGCAATTCCGAAACCAAAAGCAGGAAATTATAGAATTGTATTCGGTTCCGTATGACACATTCTCGTTATCATGCGGCAATTCTTCCGGTATTCCTTACTGGTTTATTCAGTTTATAAATAGAGTTTTATGCCTTTCTGATTTCTATGTAAATGGTGTCGCTTATGTACGTTCGGGGAATTCTGTCCCTGAAGTGACTCAGATATCTGAGGATAGCCAAATGTTTTGGGCTTCGGTTTTATTGGAAAAAAGAGAGAATAATCTTTCCGGATTGGGAGGTATACCGGGCGGATCATCAGCGATCAATCTTGTTGGATTTAATATAAATAATCCCAAAGAAGGAGAAATGCTACAATATGATTCTTCCCAATTGGCTTTTGTAAATACTGATAAAATTGAAGTGTAATGAAGAAGAAAGTAACAAAAGAGTTGTGGTATGGAAGTGAGATAGACAAGGATGGCAATCCGGTATATCCTCCGTTGGCACCTTCTGAAGAAAGGCATTTAGAAGGATTGAATCAAGGGGAAGTATATATACATAATAGAGATGAAGATCCTAAAATTGTCATTGTGACCGATAAGGGTAATGTAAAAGAAATAGGTGGAGATGGTGAAGCACTAGAGAAAAAATATATACGAAAGGATCAACCGGATGGTACCGATTTCTTGCTGAGTGCTAACGGTGGCCTTGTAGTTCGTGGCGGAGAGTTGATAGAAGAAATTGAAGATTCATTGATTGAAGAATTAGAATAATATGGCAATACTAAGTAACGGTAAGTTCTACGGATTTCTTTGTTCTGTGAAAGCGACAGGACGTAAGTTGTCAAACGGCGTTAAAGAATACGTCGAAGACTTCGTGTCCGGATTTGCCGGTCATGGATGGAAGCTGTGGGAGTATATCAAGGGCAAATGGAAGCTGGAGATAGACAGTCTCGTTGTCCGCGAAACAATGGTCGTTTTTGAACTCCTTATTCAGAAGATCCGCGCGGTTAAGGGTGCACTGGGTATCACTCAGGCATGCGGTCGTATAAAGACTGCCACGCTGGATGAGTCCGGACAAAACTGGCTGGTCACCATAGAGGATGAGATGTCTTTTGTCGCACACGATTTCATCCGGTGCCAGGATTGGACGAATGGTACCCTTAAAGGCTATTGGGTCGAGATAGCCGAAATACGCAAGATTGACGGTGTTGATACAATCGTCATACCTGTCAGTGAGTTCACCGGCGGTATAGGTTACACAGACGGCATGGAGGCTGTTGATCCGGCATTGTCGGGCATGACTACTCCGGCTGTCAGTGATGAGATTGTCCAGTTCGGTAACTCGAAGGATGTAAATCGTCAGAGTGCGATCTATCTGCATGCCGATGAAGGTGGACAGCCTGCAATCGATATTCTGTTTGGTATCAACAGCAAAAGTTTTGCCGGTTGTACGAAAATCCGTATGGGCGGTGATATTCCCGGAACAGACGGGCTTAAGGGTTTCTATTGCGAAAATGGTATGATCAAAGGTACAGACTCTAAAGGGCATGTCGTTTACTGTATCTATCCGGACGGTACTGCTGAGTTTGGAGACGGATCAGCGAAGTTTGCTACGGATAAATCCGGATATATAGCCGGAGGAGCAATCTCATGGTATTGGGACGCATCGAAAAACAAATATGTATGCTCCATGAAAGGGGTGGTGCTGACATGGGATAATCTGGACGAGGAAGCAAAGGAGAATCTCAAGGGAGAACCGGGTAAAGACGGTACAAGCCTCATTTTTATGGGAGAATTCTCTTCTGCTCCGGCAGATCCTCAGAACGGATACTGGTACCGTAATACCACAGACAAGAAATGCTACGTATACCAGGATGGCGCATGGTATGTAATGACTGAGGATGGTAAAAATGGTCTTGATGGAGAAGGAAGCATCTCTGCTGATCTTGACGATGAAATGCAGTCTGTAGCTTGCTCTCTGGACGGGACAGTGGTATCCGGTTTGCCTGTCACAACAACATTCTCCATGTTCTATGGAACGACTGAACTTTCCCTTGATTCTCTTTCTGTAGGCAGCATCACAGGCGTGACAGCAACGGCTGATCGTAGCACGGGGATAGTTAAGGTAACAGCTATTACTGCTGCGGTGGCTGATGTAATCCGTATACCCATAACCGGACGGGTAACATACAAAGGTGCTCAGTATGAACGTACCCTTCATTTATCGATAAACAAAGTGAAGCCTGGGGAGAATGGAGAGGATGGAAACGATGGCAAGAACGCGGTCATTTACTCGCTTCAGCCATCGACCAATATCATAAAGAGAGATGCAAACGGGAACAGTGACGTGTCTAAGATATCCTGTCGGGTAATGAAGACCGACGGAACTTCTACTGTCGTATCCTCTCTACCGGTTGACTATTCAATGGATTATATCATAGACTCCGGAAATGCAACTAGTTATACTCCGGATAGCGAAATCTCCGTTTCCGGGATAACAAATAAGATACAGTTCCGGCTTTACAATGAAACATCGGGAGTAGTACTGATCGACCGCGAAACGATTGCTGTTGTCTCAGACGGAAAGAAGGGGCTTGACGGAATAAATGGTGAAGATGGTAAAGACGGGCTTAGTATTACGTGGAAAGGGGATTTATCAAGTGCTCCGTCTAATCCAGAGAAAAACTGGGCATATCGTAATACCAGCAATGGTATTGTCTACATCTATAACGGAAGCGCTTGGGAGTTGATGGTTGCGGATGGCCAAGACGGAACAGATGGTACTGACGGTACAGATGGCCTGAGCGTTTTCGTTACATACCATGACAGCGAAGATGAACCATCTCGTCCGACCGGAAGCGGGACAAGCGGAGGATGGCATACTAACGCTACAAAAGATGTTGTCTGGATTTCTCAGAAGGTCGCTTCAAGCGCTTCTTCCGGCACATGGGGTGATCCTATACGATTCAAGGGATTGCCGGGTAAATATACGGAGCTACGGTATAAGTATGCTTTCGGAAAGCCTGCTACGCCTACCGGTACAAATCCGGCAGGATGGTCCCTTTCTCCGGATCGGGAGGATATCACCTTCTCTTATTCGGGTAACTTTACAAAAGACGGTGATTACTATGTCTCTCCATCCCCTGCATCTCATTCCTCGACATACAAGCAAAGAGTGTCATTTACGACAAGAAGAGCTAATCAGATGATACATATAGAGATTAATGTATCATCTGAGCAGAACTACGACAAGGGTATTGTAGAAGCCCTTGATACATCATATAGCAGTTCCAACGAACATGCCTGGGTGGGAAGCGGAGTGACTAACGCGGTGGTGGATATTGCAGTGCCTACAGCTGGCAGTCACTTTGTTGAGATTGTATACACGAAAGACGGCAGCACAAGCAATAACGAGGACAGAGTCAAGTTCCGTATGCTCGATCCTACTACCTGTTGGTATTCCACCGCGGTGATTGATGGTAAAACAACTCCTTCCTGGAGCGAGCCTGTCATATTCCCGACAGACTCCAAGACCGAGGAACAGGTTTATCTGCTTGCCAAGTCGAACCTGACTATTGACATGCCGGCGTCTAACGAATATGTAAATGAGTATATCGGTGATGCTCCTGAATATAGCAGTACTAAATCCTACAGTATAGGTAATGTCGTGAAATACAATAACGTCTACAAGGTTGCTATAAAGGCCGGCATCGGTAATGCTCCTACAAACGCTTCGTACTGGGAAGATGTGCTCTGGTGGGTGGATAATCCTCGTGGCGCATCGGAAACTTATCCTTATGAGTACACTTGTGAACGTACTCTACAGGATGGAAAGTGGGGAGAGTATAAGAATTATCACCTGTTTGGGCATTACGGGAAGGACGGCGAACCGGGAGAGGATGCAAATCTCCTTCCCTGGGTAGAAGATTGGAACAATAATAAAACAGAAATAGGTGGAGAATACCTTATTTCACCTAAGATATTTTCCGGTACAAAGGATAGTGGTGGGAAACTGACCGGTATTGCATTAGGAAGAGATTGTATTACAGTCGATGGAGAGAAAAGAACGGGAATCTTTGCTCTTGTGGGTGGAAATATTGTATTTAAACTTGACCCAATATCCGAAGAGTATGAGTTTCAGGGTAGTGTGGTGGCAGATTCAATTACAATGAAAGATTTTGCACATCTTTCACAGGCTATATTTAAAGGAGACTTTATGTTCTCTCAACAAGGAATAGATGCTGATGGGAATCCAACCTCCAATTATCAAGAATTTAATCAGGAAAATCCGCAGGGTGGGAATTTTAAACCTAATCTGGCATTCAATCTTAAAACAGGGGATCAATATTCGAATGGGGGACATGTATATGGATTTGCGACCAATACTCCTATACAAGCTAATGGTACTTCAGTAGATCCCGACAAGGTTGCTTACAGTAAAGTGAACATATTATTTAGCGGAACTTCTTCCTTGCGTTTGCCTAATGATAAGAAGTTTGATGGAGTTGAATTCACAATTGTAAGTACTGCTTCCCGATCATTTGATGGTAGTGCAAATATTTATAGGGAAGGTGGAGGAGATACTAATTACTCAGCTACAGGTATACACTACAAAGGTGTAGAAATTAGGACGTGCTATATGAGATCGGAAGGGTCATTTATAAGGTTGATCGCTCATTGGAACGGTTCTAAATTAAAATATTACGTAGTCGGTCATAGTGATAATTTTGCCATGATTGAGCCTATTTTAAACACTCAAGGAACAAGTGCAACACTGGGTATATGGTTTGTAGATCGAGTTTATACATCAAGTACTAGCATGCGAGTCTATTATAACGATATTAATTTATTCTTATTTATGCTCAACGTGTATAGTGGAAAAGACGCTCCTAATACTGGTGGTTTAAACTTTACTTCTCCAAGTAGTTGAGTTTTGTTCAATGTATAACAACAAAGAATCAAGATAATATATATGCGAGCAAAAGGTACAATAATCAAGTTGGCAATCTCCATCGACCTCCCTTCAGGACTGACGATGGATGATGTGGACTTCCAATGCCGCTTCTTTGTCTTCTCCGCCTCACAGGTGATAGAGAAGTCTCAGATGGTACGCATTAATGAGAACAGCTACAGCTGCTATGTTGACACTAAGATTATCGGATCGGGGGAAATCTGGCTGGAGACTACGGCTTACCTTCCTGATTCCGACTATGAAGGCGGAACAAGAGTAGAGGTAGATAAGATGAATACCGGTATAAAGACAGTGTAAAATGGGATGCATATCTGTACATATCGAGGCTGTCAACGGCATTGGAAATGTCTCGGCCAAAGCTGATGAGATGAAGGTTTCCGCTTCGGCAACGGGCATGAAGGTGTCGATAGGGGTTGTCTGTGATGTTGGTAAACAGGCTTATCTAAAAGTTGACCCTGATTACATATGGCTGATGCCTTCGAACAACTTTGAGGATAACGTCGATGTGTTGTCCAATGTGGTATGGCATGCTGTGCAGGAAGAATGATATAGTTAATTGATTTGTTTTATTTAAATTTTGTATTATGGCAAAACCTAGTTGGTTAAAATTAAATCCGTCTACCGGATCAGGTAACGGGACAATTGCAAATAGCGCAGACGCTCACACTGGGCGTACTGCTCGTACAGGAACAGTAACGGTGACCGGTGTCGGTGTATCCACTCCTTCGACCTATAAGGTAACTCAGTCACCGAAGTCTGAGTTTGCTTCCTTTGATAATGGTTCTGAGATGTCTGCTCCTAAAACAGCAGGAACAGTGACCGTCGAGGGTAAAACAAACTCTTCGAAATTGACGTTTGCGTGGGCGGGAAGCGTAACAGATGTTACCTTGCCTGCAAAGTATAGCGCGAATGGAACGCAGATTAACAATGCGGCTACTATTACCGGTGACCCGGGAGCTACTGCGGAATTTCCTTTCTCTATCGAGTTGGAGTTTCCTAAAAACGATACTATCGAAGAGGTCGTTAGAACCTTAAAGGTGACGGCCAATGGCGGACAGGCTGCTCAGATTGCTATCAAACAGGCTGCCGGTGATGCTACATTGTCTGTTTCTCCGGCGGAAATTACTATTCCTCAGAGTGGATCTGCTGTATCCGTCAATGTTACGTCTAACACTTCCTGGACTGCCGCATAATGAGCATGCAGATTCCTTGGAAAGAAGGAGAAGGCAACATCGTTATCACTCCCGGTTCAAATGGAACCGCAAGCGTGTCAAGCGATGTTGCCAACGAAGGACTCGACAGGGAGCAGACTGTTGTGTTTAGGACAACTAATAGTGGAGTACAGGCATCTGTCTCCACTACCATCTCCCAGATAGGCAAGAGACAGGCATTCGCTGTTGCTGAAGGACGTTTCTTGCTGTCGGATGGAAGTACGTTTAATGTGATTAAAAAAGAGTTTGCATGAGTGATTATAATAGCGGATTTACAGGAGATAGAGTTGTAGAATTACTGAACATGATTCCCAACTTGGCAAAGGCAGACTTGTCTAACGCTATGACTCTATCCTTGGGCATGAACGGATATGCTAAGTTTAATAATGGTTTATTGATTCAGTGGGGATACAAGTCAAGCTCAAGCAACGACACCTATGTGTATTTACCACTATCATTTTATAATACCAGTTATGTTCCTGTGATTACCTACTACGAACCGGGCAGCGGTATGAATATTGTTACTGGTTTTATAATATCGGTAGGTACAAACCTTTTTAGAATGCGTAGTAGATATACCGTTGGGGATAATAATGGTACTGGCGCGGGAACTAATCCTTTTTATTGGATAGCCGTTGGGCGTTGGAAATAAATAATATTATGGCAAAATATTGGAAACAAGGATTCTACGATGAGCCACAAGAAGGTTCAGTAGAGATAACGGAAGAATACTGGCAGGAGTTGCTGGACGGTCAGTCATCCGGAAAGGAAATAAAGGAGAACGAAAGCGGCTATCCCGTATTGGTTGATCATGAGTATACCCTTGATGAACTAAAAGAGATGAAGATAGCGGATATTAATGCTTATGACAAGTCAGACGCTGTGAATTCATTCACTCTCTCCGGAAAGAGAATGTGGCTTACCAAAGAGGACCGCGTAGGTCTTGTTAATTCAATCAATATTGAGAAGCAGGCCGGAAGACTGGATACCGTTTTATGGTTTGATGCGGTAAAGTATACGATACCTGTTTCAAGTGCTCTCCTTATGCTGAACTCATTAGAGTTATACGCTCTTGATTGCTATAATGTGACGCAGCAGCATATTGCTGTAGTTCGGGGATTGCAGACGGGAGAGGAAGTCGAGTCTTACAACTACAAGACCGGTTATCCGAATAAACTAGAGTTTTCATTATAAACAGATAAAACTATGATTTTGACACTACTATCATTATTGGTTTTCGCATCTTATGTTGGTGTGATGATTTACAAGACAAAGGGTATCCCTTATTCTATTTCCGATACCTATTACATTCTGAGTAACAGGTATTGGTTCGGTATATGCATGATTCTCCCGTCTTTGCTGTTGCTTCCGGCCGCATTGGATGCAAGTACAGAAAACAGTCAGTTCCTGATCTTTCTTTCTGTAGTCGGAATGATCGTGTTGGGAGTATCCCCGAATTTTAGAGGAGCGCACAAGAAAGCTCATATAGCCGGCGCGGTGATGTCGCTTGTATTCTCCCAGATATGGGTAGGATGCAATTCGTGGTACTGGCTGCTGCTATGGGCTGCATTTCTGATTTACGCAATAACGTTTGTAATCAAGAATTGGTCAGGAAACCTTATATGGGACCTGACGGCATGCAAATCGATGTTCTGGATTGAGTTAATTTCATTGCTAACCGTTTATTTGACTTGTTTGCTATGAAAGAAGCTATAGTACATACAACTACAGGCGGATTTGCGGCAATCGCTACCGCATTTGTTTCCGAGTCATTGCAGAATATGATTCCGTGGCTGATTGTATCATGCGCGGTAATCCTGTGCGACCTTCTCTTCGGTGTCAGAAAAAGTATGCTAATGGGTGAAAAAGTCAGATTCTCTCGTGCAATTCGTGCGACTATGGGAAAGATGGTTACTTATTTTGCTTTTGTCTGCATGGTCTGCATGATCACTGTAGCAAGTCATAGTGAATATCCTATTGATGTATATTCCTGCTTATTGGTATGCTTCATCGAAGGATGTTCGATTGTCGGCAATATATTGAAACCAAAGGGGATCAATATAAATGTAATTGGAGCTTTGGGAGTCTTTGGAAAGAAGGTGTTCAAGGTTGATAAAGAAGATGTGAAGGAGATTATAGAAAAGGAGAAGTAAGTATGAATTTATACACTATTATTTATGTTCTTCCCTTTTTGCTTTTTATCATACTCTATGCATTTGCGGAGAATAAGCCCAAAAATGGCAAAAGGAGTGTAAAGAATCGCAGAAGCTTGAAGAAACGTAGTTAAAGCATGTTCATATCCTAGGATGTAATCTGAAGGAGATATAAGTAATTTAGACGATGTCACTAATATGGGAAGAATTAGTATAAAGGCTTCTAGTTTGTATCTTCTTTTTGATATAGAAGAACATAGACATAACCATATAAAAGAAAAGTAAATGGATAATATAGAAGAAGTTGCCGTAAATATGATTTGCAAATATACATCGAGAGATTTAAACTCTGGTATATATAAATACAAAATAGAAAAGCATAGTGGCAGTTGTATGCAAAATCCTGTAAATACATTCTTTTGTTCAGCGTTATAGCTTTTTATTAATTCTGAAATATCCATAGGTGTATCATTTTTTGCAAAAGTAATAAATTATAAAATAGAAAATGAATATGATAAATAAAATCAGCGCACTAGCCGGCAAGCTTCTATCCATGATAGGCATAGACGGCATGGTCCACATTATAGTATGCCAGAATTTGGTTATGTGGCTATCAAAATATATTCCGCTATGGTTAGCGGTCGCTATAACCGTTGCGATCTTTATTCTGAAGGAAATATACGACAAGTATTGTAAGAAAAGCGAGTTTTCCATCAAGGATATTATCTGTGATTGCGGAGGTTTGGCGTTGGGAGTATTAACATTAATTTTATAGGAGGAAACATATATGGCAGATGTGAAGAAATTGGCACCGTTTATTCTAAAATGGGAAGGCGGTTTCGTTAATGATCCGGATGATTTGGGAGGTGCTACTAATATGGGTGTAACAATCGCTACCTATGAGGCGTATTGTAGAAAGAAAGGCTATCCTAAACCGACTATAGAGAGACTAAAGAATCTTTCCAAGGAGGAATGGACAGAGATATTGAAAACTATGTACTGGGATAGATGGAAGGCAGACGAGATCAAGTCTCAGTCGGTCGCTAATATTTTAGTTGATTGGATATGGGCCTCCGGTATTCATGGTATCAAGATTCCGCAGGAATTGGTTGGTGTAATGCCGGACGGAATTGTCGGACCAAAAACTATAGCGGCAGTTAATTCTAAGAATCCACGCGAGTTATTCGATCGTATCAAGATTGCCCGCTTCGATTTTATAGAAGATATCTGCCGGAAGCGTCCCGCAAACAACAAGTTCAAACGCGGATGGTTGAACAGAGTTAACGATATCAAATTTGAATCATAATAGAGGAGGAACAATCATGAAATCAACAGTTATAACCTTCACAAAGGGTGAGAAGAATTATGTAAGCGATGCCGTTCAGGTAAATTCTGCGGAAGTGGGATTGCAGATTACATTTGAAAAAGGTGGTAAGCTTTGGGTGTATATAAGCTATGACGGGCAGAATTACTCTTCAGTGGACAGCAGAAACTACACAAAAGACTTTGCTCGTTCGATTGTCGGTTGTATCCCTGGACAGTATCTCAAAATCGAATGTGAAACAGAACCGGTAAAGGCTTCTATCTTTGAATCGGAAGAATAATGGACGCAATAGGATTAAATCCAATTAAGCTTGATGCGATAGGGCTTGATCCTATTCGCATGAATGCGATACGCTTAGGAGTTCCGGGAGCTTCTTCCGGTTCCGCCCGTCCCTACATCGACCCCGACTTGCTCAAGCACGTCAAGATGGCCATCTCCACCTGGGGCAAGTCCAACGACGACCCCGACCGGGCAATCTTGAAGGACTTGTCCGGCAACGGGAACGACATGCGCCTGCTGAACTTCGGATTTGCAGAGGGCAGTGGATATGGGCTGTATGGAACTGATTTTACTACTTATCAAACTGTTCCTGCCTCTGTAGAAGTTGTTAGAACACATAATAAACTATCTGCTACAAATCATGGCATTATAGGTCATATGATTATCTATAAAACCATTGAAGATTCTTCTAGTTATCCGGATACTCCTGCTTTTAAAATAAAAGTTACTAATTTAACTAGCGAATTAAGATACTTTTATGTTAGTGAGACCAATACGGCTATCAGAACTTCAATTGCTATTACTTCTGATGGAGTGTATGATTTGCCTGAATCTAAGAATACATTATTTAATGGCACAGAACCTATTAATATTGGATTCTCAACATCCGCCGGCGGTTCTGTTACTATCGAGCAACTCCCCGACTTCGAAGGCTGGCTATGTACAGACGGAGTAGACGACATAATCGAGTCCGTCAAGCCCGTCTCTGAGATGTTGGAGGGTAGCAATGAGATTACGGTGGTGAGTATTATTCATCAGATATCAACTCCAAATACCAATAATTATACTAATGTAATTAGAACTAAAGCTGATTCTTATGGTGTTTCTATCGCAGTAGGGAAAGATGTAAGCAATGGTAAAACAGGAATATATGGATATACGGTAAAAGAAGGTAGTGCTACTATTATTAATTCAATATTAGGAGATAAAGCTGATTATACCCTTAGATACAACAATATTAATGCAAATATTGATTCTAAATTTTTTGTACAGGGTTGGTATCTTAATGGAAGTTACAGAGAATTATCTCAGATCGCTTACGCCGGAGGCTTCATCGCCAACAAAGTCCTGACCACCGACGAAATCAATCAGATCATCTCCTATTTCAACTTGGACCGTCCAGGACAGATCATCAAGCCTCAATTATACTACAACATCAAGAAGCAGGGCATCACTAACGAGAACCACGCAGAGTTCAACGATCAGTTGATTGACTTCATAAACGGTCACAACATCCAGTTAAATAATATCGGCTGGGAAGGAGAGAGTGGCATCAATAGCTATCCGGTTGTGTTTGGTGCTAATAAAACTTGGAATGCTCAAGGTGCTAAAGAAGATGATAAATATTATATTTATACTAGTAGTGCTGATAAGTATAATATTACACAAATTAAAATTAGTAGTTCTTTATTTTATAGTTATATAAAAAGGAATGGAGAGTTAACTAGTGATAATAAAGATATACCATCTTTTAAACTTAAAGTAACTGGATTAGACTATGATAAATTTTACTTAGTTTATTATTATTTAAAATCATCAGATGTAGAAGTTAAGAATGTTACTAATATTACTTCTGATGGAATTTATGAATTGCCTAAATCGTTTGCTAGTGACGGAAGTTTAACTGAAACTAATTCTTACATAGGATTAAGTTTTATTAGAAAATCAGCGAATATTCCTGATATAGTAAAAAATGTAAATGTTACTATCGAAGTCCTCCCTACCATCGAACACGCTCTCAGCCTAGACGGAATTAACGACTTCGGCAAGGTAACCGGTCTCCCTGTTTTGAAGGACTATACGGTTGCTGCCGATTATGAAAGAGCTAGGATAAATATCGGCTCTAATGGTGATGCTGCTGTATTATCTAAAGCTGAATCACAGAACAATGGAGCTTTTATGTTTAATACTATATCCAATAATGGAGAAAAAATTTCTTATTCTTTCGGAGGTAGAAATATAATTAATACAGATGATACAATAAGAAGAGTTTTTTATCAGTCTAAGTATATAAATAATGGTCAATACATAAATATTATACCAACATTTGTAGATAGTGATAAATTATGGCTTGGTACATATAGAGACAACGATACTAGATTTGCTAAATTAGCATTATGGTCTCTCATGCTCTTCCCCTACAGCCTCTCCGAGTTCCTGTTGGAGAGACAACTGAGAAAGTTTAAGGCAGGCACTCTTTATCCAGACATGGTTGAGTTCAGACCGGTTATCAAGAGTAATGTCCCTTACTCCTCGGTCTCCTACTCAGTTAATCCAGGGAGATACATTGCCGAAGGTAGCACAGTAACTATCACTATAACCTTGTCAAATGCTTCTGATAAACTGGTCGGTGTGTCATCCAACGCCATCAGCGACATATCCATCTCTGGAGACAATGGAACCTATGAGATAACAGGTAACGTCACCAAATCTCCTCAGAAGATCAGCATAGTTATCTCCAGCTACTTGACAATGTTAGGTAACGATACTTTAATAAATAATGAAACATTAATTAAAAACGAATAATATGGAAAAGATATTTGACATAGCAAAAGACAATGAACAATCGTGGGGCACTTTAGCTACTGCGATTGATGGAAACTTTGAGGAATTATCTAACGAGGCACAAGAATCAAATACGGCCTCTCATATAAGTAAGATTGTTTCTTCGTCTATAATGCCGACAATAATAGAGAATAAACAAGTTACAGTTGACGGAATTAGGGATGCTTCTATCCAAAATTACGCTGAAATTGATGTTTCGATTTTTACTGATGGAATTCTAAGAGTTACCGCATGGACATCCACTAACGCTATAGTAGGTTACCAATGGCTAGATAATGACAATAATACTACATTTGTTTCCACCTCGGAACATGGAGGAGGGATGTATACATATGAAATTATAGTTCCGCAAAATGCAACAAAATTACAATTCTCATTTTTTAAAGAACATGGGATATCTGTTGATGCTACTTATACTGCACGTATCCCTGTAAATGTTGAGGTAGCAAAAATGGCTCCGGTCATTTCTCTTGCCGGGATGGACGGAGCAGTTAATACCGCAGACAGTATTTCTAATGAAGAGTTACTGATTACAAATTATCCAAGATATGTAAAAAGGGAATATACAGTAAGCCTTAATTCTAAAATTAAATCATTTTCGGAAATAGCTGTTGGAGTTGGTCATCTTACTACAAGAGGGTTGTATGTAATAATTGATAATACCAACATTAAGGTTGTTATGTATATCAATAATACAGAGACAGTCTTAGCTACTCACGCACATAACTTGACAATATCGGCATTTATTAACGTATTAGTTGACTATAAGGAAGATACAATTAAATATGTAATCAACACATTTGGTGGAAGTTATTATGGTACTGATACTGAAATGGGGAAGAAAGTATATGGAGATACAGACAGCATAGAGCTCAATGATATATATGGGTACTCATTCGTTTATGCCAACTCTGAGACGACTTTGAATGATGTTGAATTAAGAAGAACAAATCGTGGATTTCGAGAGCCTGTATGGATTATAGGAGACTCATACTGCTCAACTGATAATAATGAAAGATGGCCATACTACTTACTAAACGAATATAAGATAAAGAGTTGGTTTTAATTGCCCTTGCAGGGCAAACAAGCAATGATCTTAATGGTCATGTGGGGGCATATAATGATTTATTGAACGCGTTACAATATGGTACACCTAAATACTTATGGTATCAGATACAAGCTAATGATACCAACGCCGTTTATGAAGAATATATATATAAGATTAAAGATATTTGCGATAAGAGAGGAATAACTTTAATTCTTGTTCGTCACGCAAAGCTTGGAGAACAGGCAGAAGGTAAGGATTGGCAAACCAAAAATTCTATAGCTTTATCTTTGGGATTGAGATACGTTGATATGTATAAGGCTGTAACAGGCAATGAATTAACACATGATTGGTATGAAGGTTATCTATCTTCTGACGGAGTTCACCCTACAGCATTAGGAGCAAAAGCGGAGGCAATGAGAATATTATGCGACATACCTGAGATAACTCAATATTAACTGACTTGTTATAAAAAGCAATTATGAAATACATTGTATTCCCATCAGAGAAACTGGACGAGATACCGCAAGAGGTACTCGACGAACTGCACCTAGTTCCGAGAAAGAGTGTTGACGGCATGCAGGTGATAATGAAATTGGATCACTATGAAAAGTTGTTCCCAAGTATCATGACCTTGCCATTACTAGACGAAGAAAAAACGGAAAATCCGATTTATCCTTATCCTACCTACGAAGGCGAAGAGTTGAATACTTTATTGTCCGGTCCGGATTGGTCATCAAGTGAAAGTATCATATGAAATCTCTTCCTTGGATATTAGTCTGCCTGCTTGTATGCGTGGTCGTGTGGATGCGTTGTAATCCACACGATCCTTCGACTGTCTATGTAAAAGGAGATACGATAAGAGTGAGGGACACTATAGTTGACATCGTGCTTATGCCGGTAAAGGAGACCTTAAAGCGTACCGATACGGTATATTTACCGATAATAGTAGATACCACTACCGACAGAATCGTAGAAGGCGACTCGGTTCCGGTGATTATACCGATTACAAGCAAGGAGTATAAGACTGATAATTACCGTGCAGTGGTTAGCGGCTATAAGCCAAGCCTTGATTTCATGGAAGTCTACGGAGAAAAGGAAATCATCACTCTTAAACCGAAGCAAAAACGCTGGGGCCTTGGCCTGCAATTTGGATACGGCTATCCCGGTGGATTGTATGTCGGTGGTGGAGTAAGTTATAATTTATTTATGTGGTAATACCGGCACTATCTTCACAGACCGTTTCCGGTATGAAAAGTTTAAGTTGTATTTATATAACAATTTCCATTGGAAAAAGGTTTATTAAGAAAGGAGGACAAAATGAGACATTAATTGATTATTAAGCACTAAGTTATCCGGTAAAGTAGAAGGCCGGTTATCATAACAAATGTAACTCTTTTGGGGGATAGAGTAAAAAAGAACCCCCAACACTGAAAGTTGACGCCAATCGAACTTTTTAGCATACCAAAAGCATACATAGGTAGTGTCGGGGGTATAATATCCTTAACATTCCTATATATGCTTTTGTTTATTTGGTACTGAGTACGATTGGCAAAGGCAAAAGTACAACAAAAAATTAAATTACTATGTGTAAGTCAGAGATTTTTGCCGAGATTCTAAATATTGTTGGGAAAGAAACTGAAGTTTCTACTGAATTGATCCTTTCATCAAGTAAAGTTACTGAAGTTGTTGACGCCCGTTCTATTGTAGTATTCTTCCTCACTGAATACGGGCTATATCCTGAACAAATAGCGACTTTGCTTCACAAGACATCCGCTAGTATCCGTTATCTTATATCTACTTTTGAAAGCCGTAAACTGGCAAACAAAATGATTGCAATATATCTGCAAAATATTCGCAAATCGCTTGAAAATGAGCTCTGATTTACCGTATTTCTATTATATACTTTTGTGATGCGGTTAATATTGACCGTGTTATAATTGTATATCAATATGAGTGAAACAAAGACTTACGTTTTCCCGGAGTCAGGCGGGAACGGTGGCGGTAGTGGAATGATGGCCATGCTGGCTCCTCTATTGCAGCAGAAAGGAATTGATCCGAACTTGTTGGTAGCTATGAATGGCAAGAACAACAATAGCGGCTTCGGTGGGGAAGGATCATGGTTTATATGGGTGATTTTTTTGTTTTTCCTTATGGGATGGGGAAACAATGGAAATGGATGGGGAAACAATGGCGGCGGCAACAACGCAGGCGGAATCCCTAATCTTATCAACAACGATGCAGGAAGGGAGTTGCTTATGAGTGCTATCCAGGGAAATGGTCAGGCTATCAATACGCTGGCTACCAATTTGAATTGCTCTGTAGGGCAAATTCAACAGTCTATCAACAGCGTCATGACGCAGATTCAGGGAGTAGGCAACCAAATCGGGATGTCTTCACAGCAGATTATCAACTCCGTGCAAGCTGGTAACTGTCAAATAGCACAAGCAATCGCAGACTGTTGCTGCAAGACGCAGAATGCTATTACTACGCAAGGCTATGAAAGTCAGTTGGCTATCTGCAACCAGACTAATACCTTGGTGAACACGGCCAACCAGAACACCCTGTCATTACGTGACGGAGCAACCGCAAATACAAATGCTATTTTGGGGAAACTGGATGCAATGCAGAATCAGGCCTTACTGGACAAGATCGATGCGCTTCGTGAGGCTAAATCAGCTTTGCAAACTCAGTTATCACAGGAACATCAAACATCGACATTCGGGCAAATGATTGGTCAGGCAACAGCTCCTCTGGGTGCTGCTTTAGGTGATCTCAGTTCGCGCCTGGCAAAAATCGAGTGTAAACAACCAGAGACTGTTACTGTTCCTTACAGTCCTATTGCGGCAGTTCCCAACTGTGTAGCATACCAATACGGCTTGTATGGTGGTTTCAATCCTTACGCTGCCGGTAATGGCTTTTGGGGTTAATAGAGGAAGGAGGCTATTATGGCAGTATATCCTTTCCAATTTGTAAACCGTAGGGGTTCTGCGGCTATATCAACCTCGGGAGTAACGGTCAATACTGCTAATGTGGTGTTTTCCTTTCCCAACCACGCCTTTGTTAACGCATGGTATAGAGGGACAATATACATCGACATTGCCCAAGCGGTACCTACCGGAACAACCGGCACGCTTCCTGTTCTGTTTGAGACCAATGGAGCTACCCAGGCGGTCACTAAATATAATGGAGAAGCTCTGACTGCGGCAGACATTCCCGGTACTGGTGTGTATGAGTTCTGGTTTGACCGTGCTACCAACACGTTGCAGATTATGACCGGAGTAGTTTAAAAACAACAATGGGCGGGAGCAATCCCGCTCCTTAAAGAGTTAATTAATTATGCCTTTTCAGAATTTAAGAACAAACAGCGAGTTCTTTGTCCTTCATAGGGACGGTACTCCATATATAGAAGTAGGATCTGTAGCCGGGGTTTCCAATCCTGTGCCGGAGTTTATGCAACAACCTCTTCCCTATGGGCAGCCCCCGAGAATGGTGGTTGATATAACAATCAAGGTCGGGGAGCAGACGGTGACTTTCCAAAAGATACCGGCAATGTCTGACATTGCTGATGCAAACTTTCCCGGAGGTGGGAATATGGTAATATCCGGCTCAAGGGAATCGATGAATGCGGAAGTTGCCGCCATGCGCAACCGCTCTTCGGAGATATTGGGCAGTGTTGATCATCATCGTTCCGTCATAGAGTCATGCGACAAGATGCTTCAGGTCCTTAATCCTGAATTTGCAGAACGCCAGCGTCAGGAAGCGGAAAATAAAGCGCTTCGGCAAGAACTTAGCGAATTGAAGGCTATGATGGCTGATTTCTTCAAGTCTTCTGAAAAGACATCTGGTAGTAACAATTCTAAAAAACAATAGTATGATGATGATTGAGATTTCCGAGAGCAAGGTCGAGAAAATGTCCGACTACGCTGAAAAGATGCTTAAATACGGTGGTAAGCTGATGCAATGCATCGAAGAATTATCCGGTGGTGAAAGCATGGGAAGACGTGAACGTTATTATGACGATGACGACGACCGCTATGACGAGATGGGTGAACGTGGTGATTATGGTGGCGGTTCCGGTCGTGGCGGCTATGGCGAAAGACGCGGCGTACGTGGTACAGGACGCTATTCCCGTTATCGTTAATGTTTAATTAGGGGGTGGATCATTTCTACTCCCTATAACTTTATTTAATCATGAGGAGAGAACCTTTGGATATAAGAGATAGAAGACCGGAAGAAATGGAAGCTTACTTGTCTAACTTCGGTTGGCATTTCAATAAGAAAATGTGCGAGTTTGCAGTGTCGCTCATGAAAAAGCTTAATCCTTCTACCGGTAAAAAAGAGCGGATTGAACCGATATCGAAAGAGAAAGTAGATGAGTTGCTTACCCGCTATGGCATAAAGCTTGAAAATAATGCGCTATATGATTATGTTTATGTAGCCAACATGGGTAAGGCAGATTATCTGAAGTCATCTATTCCCGACGAAGCGCATTTGGCTCTTTATATAAAGGATACAATTGATGACCCTGATGCTCCTGACGGGGCAACGATGAGAAGATGGTATGCGACAATGATTGCTGCCGGAGAACCTATTGAATGGGACGAAACGCTTTGATGAATGATACGACAACGGTTTGCATTACCCAAGTATGAATGGAGCTGCATGGTATATTATGCAGTAGATACATATTATACAGAGGAAATACTGGATAATATGCATTCCATCGGTTGCGACGGTGATATGCTTCGTACTGCGTATGAGAATATTAGCTCCGGCAATTTGAATACCGGAGTTACTTATTCCAACTTCGGCACCCGGGAAACAGTAATGGTCATTGCCCTTACTTCGTCCCCAAAGGAATTTGCCAAGTCCTGGCGGCATGAATGCGGGCACATGGCTACTCATATTTGCCAGGCGTTCGGTATAGACCCTTACGGGGAGGAAATTCAGTATATCGGAGATGATATCATCGAAAAGACATGGGAGTATGCTAAGACATTGTTATGTGAGTGTGACTGTAAAAACAAGGTCAAACATTTAATACGCTAATCCATGAAGAATAAAGAAATTAAGAAAGCATTAAAGAGTGATACGCCTATCAACAGTATGTATGCTCTTATTCCAGGCAATAGGTTGCAGGCTTTCAAAAAGTTTGCCTCCCGATTTGGATTTACTGAAGAACGAATAAAAACAGTGCTCGAAAATGAGAAACGATAAGCTGGACATATTGCTTGAACAGGCCGACGACCGGTATCACTCGGATTTCTGCCGGCTCCTGCTTGTGATGCTATGGAACGCCTAGAAAGGTGGTTGTATTGGCTGATTCCTCTTGCAATTATTGCAAGGGTTATATCTTTGTGTGTATAATTGATATTGTAACTTGATGAGTGTAAAACATATAAAATAATCTATTTTTTATTGCAATTTATCTTCTACCTTTTGCAGATACAAATTAAATTCATACATTTGCAGCACATGATTATGCCTTTGGCTTACGTTTGTCCCCCTCTTGATAATGGGCATGCCTAACCAAAGGCCATTTTTTTATTTTATGAAAACGCGTCCAAATACATCGTACACAGAAACCCCTATAAGAGTTGCCATATTAATTGATGGTGGGTATTTTATAAAACGCTATAATGCAATGTATAATAAGTCCGGCAAAAAGACAGCATTAACTATTGCCAATGATTTATATACTATATCCCATTCTCATGTAGGGAAAAATAATTATTTATATCGCATTTTTTATTATGATTGTGTACCATTCGCCAAAAAGATACATAATCCTGTCTCTAATAAATGTATAGACTTTTCTAAAACAGAAGAGGCTATCCGCAGAAGTGAGTTAATAAACGAACTTAAGAAAAAGAGAAAAGTCGCTCTGCGTCTAGGTAATATTAAGGAAAGCAAAAGATGGCTTTTCTATGATAACACAATGAGAAAATTATTAAAGAAAGAGATTTCTCTTGATGACATTAATGCGGATGACGTATATTATGAATTGCGTCAAAAGGGGATTGATATGAAAATTGGTGTTGACATCGCTTCTTTATCTTTAAAAGGTTTTGTAGATAAAATCGTTCTTATTTCTGGAGATTCAGATTTTGTCCCTGCTGCAAAATTGGCTAGACGTGAAGGGATTGATTTTGTTCTTGATCCTATGCATTGCGAACATATCGAAAATGATCTATATGAACATATTGATGGATTAAAAAGTATACCTTTATATCATCAGAAAGATGCAAAGAAAAAATAGCTCCTTTCCATTTATAACGCCTCTTTTAAAATGGAATTGCCCGGTATACAACATGCCGGGCTTTTTTGTACCTTTGCCGAAAATCAAAAATCATGGAAGAGAATAAATACGACCAAGAATCGATCAGAGAGCTGCTCTCATGGGCGCAGAATACATTAAATAACAAGACCTACCCGGAAGGAGAGTTGGTCCTGGACAAATGCATCAAAGTAATAGACTGCAAAAGTCATATAGAGGCAATGATCCAAATGATCTCTAAGAACTGGGAGAATCCGACGTTTTACCCGACGATTGACATGTTCCGGAGATTTAGAGAGAAACTGGAAGAATTGAAAAAGGCGGCCGAATGAGCTGCCTTTCTTATTATAATCTACTTTACTTTCATTATATAATTCTATTATCTATATTTGCATAGCAATTCAGTTTAAAAATGACATTTATTGCCTTCGGTTTTACGAATGATTTACATTGATATTAGTTTATCTGAATTAAAGTGTTTATTAATAGTTGTTTAATAAATGATAACTCCAAATTTCTTATATTTGGGGTCTAAATAATAAGTACAATATGAAATCAAATAAGATAACTCTTGCCATCGTATTTTTCGCCATCGGTCTGTTCTCTTTTACCTCGCTGCAGGCACAGGAAGCCAAGACTTTTTTTATCAATATTCCGGATTCACTTTGTCCCTTACTTACGAAGGTGAATCGTGAAGACTGCATCGACTTCCTGAGCAGCAAGATGAAAGCGCAAGTGGAAAACCGCTTCGGACAGAAATCGGAAATGACCGACCTGAGCAAGGACTATATTCGGATGCAGATGACACCGGAAACCAGTTGGCAAATGAAAGTATTGGCTTTGAATGATACGACAAACGTGATTTGTACAGTAGCTACGGCATGTGCTCCGGCATGTGACAGTAGCATCCGCTTCTATACAACGGACTGGAAACTGCTGACTGACCATTCATTCATTACCCTTCCGGTCATGAGCGATTTTCTGATAACTCCCGACTCCACTTCCATATATGAATTTGATGAAGCCTCCCGTTCGGCAGATATCTTATTGATGAAAGTGGAACTGAGCAAAGAAAACACAGAACTGACCGTCACTCTGTCCACTCCCGACTATATGTCGAAAGAAACGGCAGAAAAACTTAAACCGTTTCTCCGCCGTCCCATTATTTACCAGTGGAAGAATGGAGTGTTTATCAGATAAACTCCCCTCCATTCTCACATTTATTTTTCATTCTTCATTTCTCAGACAGTTGTTGATGAATGCGGTCATTTCCGGGGTATGTTCTTCTACACTTTGGAGTAGTTTGAACTGTGCTTTGGTACGAACCAGATTATGTTCGGGATATTTGATTTTGTAGTAAGTATCACCGTTGATGTAATCGGCAAGGAAACGTACGCATTGCATATAAGGGAATAAGGCAGCAGCATAAGGCAGATTCTCTATTTCAATAGGAGTGAGGAAAGACTTGGCACCTTTCAGATATCCTTTGGTGAATGCCTTGAATATCTCCATATTGAAGTTTACACGATCCAGGTCTTTGTCATCTTCATCGCCGGTATTGGCACCTGTACGGAGGAAATCGCCGTAGTCGGAGAAGATGAAGCTTGGCATTACCGTATCCAGATCGATGACGCAGAGTACTTTTCCGTCTTCATCAAACATCATGTTGTTCACTTTCGTATCGCAGTGGCATACACGTTTCGGAAGCTTTCCTTCGCGGTACAGGCGTTCTGCCTTACACATTTCATCCGCACGTTTTTATATACATATAAATATATAATAAAATCACAGAAATTGCACAGGTTTATAAAATTATTACCGAAGAATGAGCATTCCGTATGGCAGGTATAATATTATATGAAAAAATGCCTTTCCGGACCGTCACGGACCAGAAAAGGCATATTCTCATTATAGGAATAGGATACGGCTATATACGCATGATATTTGAGACTGATAACATTAGGTATAAATTGTTTCCGTACCGTATCCTCTATTGGATAACGAGTTCATGCCCGTATTGTTCATCATATGTTTTTTCAGTCACATAACGGCCAGATACCATATCCAAATTATAATTTATACACCAGTCTTTGATACAAGAAAGGGAAACTGTCTGAAACATATAGTCCAGACAATCCCTTTCCATATCACGGTACAGGTAAGCTCTCTTGCAATACCGGCACATGTGCCTCGCGGCATGCTGATCTAACATCTATAAATAAAACTTCCGAACTTCCGGCTTATCACAAGCGGGAAAGACAAAAATAATTTGGTGGAAGCGAGTTAACACAGCTTGTTATTTTTATATAAACATATTTTCTGATAGAAAGTTCAATCTAAATTT